>ERZ836760.30-NODE-30-length-213100-cov-11.816795_pt1 | contig 213100 bp, 183 predicted proteins | sample MGYA00519941_ERZ836760 | MGnify/ENA primary metagenome ERZ836760 (study PRJEB31850, sample SAMEA3708807) | human gut metagenome | biome: human gut; feature: human-associated habitat; material: faeces | place: China | collected 2014 ... | reverse complement strand
GCGGTACGCGAGCTGGGTTCAGAACGTCGTGAGACAGTTCGGTCCCTATCCGGCGCGGGCGTAGGATATTTGAGAGGAGCTGTCCTTAGTACGAGAGGACCGGGATGGACAGACCGCTGGTGTACCTGTTGGCCTACCAAGGCCATGGCAGGGTAGCCAAGTCTGGACGGGATAAACGCTGAAGGCATCTAAGCGTGAAGCCCCCCTCAAGATGAGATATCCCATCGCAAGAGTAAGACCCCTTGAAGACGACGAGGTAGATAGGTCAGAGGTGGAAGTGCAGCAATGCATGGAGCTGACTGATACTAATCGGTCGAGGGCTTGACCAGAAGGTTTAGGGAAAACGGTTGTGGCTTGGTTGTTCAGTATGTGGTTTTGAAGGTATGTATGAATGAGTGTGAGACCGCCTGAAAGGGCGGTTTTTTCGTGTGTAAAAACATATAAACAGAAAATGCTCCTTGATGAAATAAGGCGTTGAGTGATATAATTGTTACTGCTGAAAATGAAATTTATGGAGGAAATAAATGGAGAAAAAGAAACGATCTTTTCAGATGCCACACACCTATATTATTATTTTTGGGGTGATTCTTGTGGCGGCAATTTTGACGCTTTTTATCCCTTTGGGACAGTATGACACAAAGGCGATTACCTACACTGTGAATGGGGAGGAAAAGACCCGAACAGTAGTGGATCCGGACAGCTTCCGTTATGTACTGGATGAAAACGGAGATAAAGTCACCCAGGCAGCACCTCTTTTTGGCACAGAGAGTGTAGGAGGCCGGGGAGGTATCCTGAACTATGTTTTTGAAGGCCTTACCACAGGAGATAAGAGTTCCGGCGCTGTGGGAATCATCGCATTTATCCTGGTGGTAGGAGGTGCCTTTGGCGTTGTTCTGCGGACAGGTGCCATTGAAAGCGGCATTATGCGTGTGATCGATCTGACGAATGGAAAAGAAATTCTTCTGATTCCGATTCTGATTACCCTGTTTTCACTGGGAGGAGCAGTTTTTGGAATGGGAGAAGAGGCAATTCCCTTTGTAATGATCCTAGTTCCCATGTTTATTGCTATGGGATATGATGCGATCGTAGGCATCATGTGCAGCTATGTGGCAACTCAGATTGGCTTTGGCAGCTCCTGGCAGAATCCATTTGGTCTGGCTGTGGCACAGGGAATTGCCGGAGTTCCGGTTATGTCCGGCGCATGGTTTCGTATCCCGCTGTGGATCTTTTTTACAGTCCTTACAATTGTATTTACCATGCGGTACGCGGCAAGGATAAAGAAAAATCCGAAATTATCTGCAGCCTATGAGTCCGATCAGGAGTATCGCGAGGAATTTGCAAAACGGGGCAGAGATGAGCTGCCCTTCACTCTGGGGCACAAGCTGGTCATCCTGGATGTATTTTTATGTATTATCTGGACCATCTGGGGCGTAGTGGAAAAGGGGTATTATATTCCGGAGATAGCCTCCCAGTTTTTTGTAATGGGCCTTGCGGCAGGCATCATTGGCGTTGCATTTCACTTAAATGATATGAGGCTGAATGATATTCCAAGAGCCTTTGACCATGGAGCGGCAGATCTTCTGGGAGCGGCTCTTTGTGTAGGTATGGCGCAGGGGATCATTATTATTCTGGGTGGTACAGATCCGTCTCAGGGAACCGTTCTCAATACTATTCTTCATACGCTCAGTGATGGGATGAAGAATTTCCCGCCGGTGATTTCTGCCTGGTTTATGTATCTGTTCCAGTCGGTGTTCAACTTCTTTGTTGTTTCCGGTTCCGGGCAGGCTGCGCTCACTATGCCGATCATGGCGCCATTAGCAGATCTGGTAGGCGTGGAGCGTCAGGTGGCAGTCGTTGCCTTCCAGCTGGGCGATGCCTTTACGAATTTTATTGTTCCGACATCGGGCTGTCTGTTGGGAGCCCTTGCCGCAGCCAGGCTGGAATGGGGCCAGTGGGCGAAATTTCAGATCCGTTTTCAGGCGTTGCTTGCAGCCTGCGGTTCTGCAGCTGTGATTCTTGGTGTGCTTACAGGTCTGTCATAAGACAGGGAAAGGAGAGCGGGTATGGAGCTTTTGATCATTATTGTTCAGGAATTGGATTTTCCCAGGCTGTCCAGTGCATTTATCCACAATCATGTACTGGCAACTAAATTCTGTACAGAAGGACTGTATCTGAATAAACGAAATATTACTTTGATGGTATGTATTCCAAAAGAAAGAGAAGAGGAAATACTGGGCTATATCCGCAGCAGCTGTATCGAGCGGGAAGAGGAGCGCCTGGTCAGTGAATTTAACGGTATGACAATGGTGGATGTGACAAAAGGAGTAAAGGTGGGCGGAGCTACCGTATTTTTTATAGATATTGACCGGATGCAGAAGTTTTAATCTCCGTGCCTTTACATCATATGCAGGTCGTGATAAGATGAAACTGAAATGTGTAAAAGGATGGAACTTACATGGATCTTTCATTCGCCTTTTTCTGGAAACAGGTTCTTGGAAGTCCGGCTTTAATGATCACTGTTTTTCTGACCCTGTGTGTGATCTTCGTAAATGGGTGGACGGATGCCCCCAATGCCATTGCGACCTGTGTTTCTACACGGTCTATGGATGTGGAGCTGGCGATCATCATGGCAGCTGTCTGCAATTTTGCCGGAGTAATGGTGATGACTATGGTAAATTCTACCGTGGCCATGACCATTACAAATATGGTAAATTTTGGGGGAGATAATCATCGGGCTCTTATAGCTCTCTGCGCGGCTCTGTTTGCCATTGTGGCATGGGCGGTGCTGGCCTGGTATTTCGGCATTCCTACCAGTGAGAGCCACGCTTTGATCGCAGGGCTCTCAGGCGCTGCCATTGCAATGCAGGGCGGCATTTGGGGCATCAATGGCAGTGAATGGATCAAGGTCATCTACGGACTGGGACTTTCGACGGTTTTGGGGTTTGTTCTGGGCTTTTTTGTCTGCAAGCTGGTATCCGTTTTGTGCGGGAGATTCGACCGGAGAAGGACAGACGGTTTTTTTAAGGGAGCTCAGATCGGAGGAGCGGCAGCTATGGCTTTTATGCATGGCGCTCAGGATGGGCAGAAGTTTCTGGGGGTACTGCTTCTTGGAATCTGTCTGTCCGGAGGAAATGACAATGCAGCAGGGATCCGGCTTCCTGTATGGATGATGCTCCTCTGTTCTCTGATCATGGGGACAGGAACCTCGATTGGGGGAAAAAAGATTATTAAATCAGTAGGGATGGATATGGTAAAGCTGGAAAAATATCAGGGATTTTCTGCTGATCTGGCTGGAGCGCTGTGCCTGCTTTTATCCTCTGTGTTTGGGATTCCTGTGAGTACCACTCATACAAAGACAACGGCTGTCATGGGCGTGGGAGCGGTAAAGCGGCTGTCGGCTGTCAATTTTCAGGTCGTAAGGGAAATGATGCTGACGTGGGTACTGACCTTTCCAGGCTGCGGAGTGATCGGGTTTCTGATGGCGAAGCTTTTTATGGTATTGTTTTAGGAAAAGCAGAATGCTTGGGAGGGAAAATGTCAAAAAAAAGCGACAATTATTATTTTAAGAATTTCGTGATCTGTGCAGAGTACGGGGAGGAGGCTGCCCGTATGCTGGAACGGAATTTAAAAGAGTTTGACGTGACCCATTTATCAGAAAGGCTGGATGAAATCCATGGAATCGAACATGCCGCAGATCAGAAAAAGCATGAGATGCTGGCGGCCCTGGTAAAGGAATTTATCACACCGATCGAACGGGAGGATATTATCCTGCTCAGTGAGGCAATCGATGAGGTGACCGATACGATTGAGGATGTGATGATCCGGCTTTATATCAACAATATCCGTATGATCCGTCCGGATGCGGAAGCATTTGCCCATTTGATCACACGCTGCTGCAAAACCTTAAGCAGGCTTATGGAGGAATTTAAAAACTTTAAAAAGTCAAAAAAGCTTTATGGACTTATGGTGGAACTCCATACACTGGAAGGAGAGGGAGACCGCCTTTTTATACAGGCTATGCGCAGGCTGCATACAGAGGGTTCGGATTCTCTGGAGGTAATTGTCTGGAGAGAAATCTATATTTATCTGGAAAAATGCTGTGATGCCTGTGAACATACGGCAAATGCGGCAGAACGTGTCATACTGAAGAACACCTGATACACGGCAGAAAGAGCAGAAGCGGAAGTTTGGTAAAATTTACTTAAGAGAGAGAAATATTTGGTAAACGGATTTGAACGGAGGAAAAAATGCCTGCCGGTCGGATCCGTTTTTTGCTGTTATATATTGGAAAAGCGTAGAAAATAGTCGGATTTTTGAAATGACCGCGGGGATAACAAAAGAAGGTAAACACAAAACCTGGAAGATGAATGGTAAACCAATGGGGAGAAATTAGGTAAACAATAGAGACGCGTGTAAGAGAAACGAGAGTTGCATAAATACGGTGATTCGTACAATATGTACAAAAACATTATATATAAATTGTGTAAAATATTAGAATATAAGAAAATAAATAAAAAAGTATTGACAGGAATCATCAAAAATACTATACTCAAGCCATAGGTAAACCAATTTACCAAAGGCAACAGATACAGCTGTACGGGATATCACAAAGTAAAAAAGAAATACGAATGGTAAACAAAAGTAAACCTGTTCGGGGAGGACAGGGTGACTGTTCGCAGATTAAGGATTGACAGATCTGTGACAGATTCAGAAAGGATGAGGGAAAAATGACAGGGATTATCATAACAGGACATGGCCATTTTCCAACCGGGCTTTTAAGCGCGGTAAGCCTGGTGGCAGGTAAGCCTGAAAAGGTAGAAGCCGTTGATTTTACAGAGGGAATGAGCTCCGAAGAACTGAAAGGGCAGTTAAAGGAGGCAGCAGACCGTCTGGAGGAACAGGAGATTCTGATTTTAGCAGATCTTACCGGAGGAACGCCTTTCAATATGGCAGCCGCTGTTAAGATGGAAGAGACAGAGAAGCATTTTGCAGTAGTTTCTGGTGTCAATATGCCTGCGCTTGTGGAAGGTGTATTTTCAAGAGTGATGTATGGTTCTTTAGAAGAGCTGGCAGCAGGTGTGATGAAGGCGGGAAAAGAGGGACTTTGCAGTCTGGAAGCTCTGGCAGACGAGGAAGAAGAGGAAGCGCCTGAGTTTGAGGACGGCCTGTAAGATACCGGGGCAAAAGCCGGAAGATAAGGAGGAGGACGAAGTGATAAAGACGATTCAGGTTGAACCGATTAAGAATCGGGAGCATTTTTTGAATATGCCCTTCCTTACAAAGGAAGAGGTAAAAACAGCCATGGACCGGGTAGTGAAGCAGACAGAGCTGAATATGGAGTATTTCGGCACACGCTTCCCATGGCCAGCTGCAAAACAGGGTACATATGAGATCATTGACAACATCGAATGGACAGACGGCTTCTGGACCGGTCTTTTATGGCTCTGCTACGAGTACACCAAGGATGAGAAGTTCAGGAAACGTGCTGAGGAAAATATGGCTTCTTTCTTAAATCGAGTGGAGAAGCGTATTGAACTGGATCACCATGATCTGGGATTTCTTTACATTCCTTCCTGTGTGGCAGGATATAAACTGACCGGTTCTGAGACAGGAAAGCGGGCTGGAATTCTGGCGGCAGACAAGCTGATGGAGCGTTTTCAGGAAAAGGGAGGCTTCATTCAGGCGTGGGGAGCACTGGGAGCCAGAGATAATTACCGTCTCATTATTGACTGTCTTTTGAATATCCCTCTGCTTTACTGGGCAACGGAGACAACAGGAGATAAGAAGTATGCAGACGCGGCAAAGCGCCACTATGAAACAGCCTGCAACTATGTAATCAGAGACGATGCTTCCGCTTATCATACATTTTACTTTGACCCGGAGACAGGGGCTCCTTTAAAGGGTGTAACACGTCAGGGCTACAGTGATGATTCTGCATGGGCAAGAGGACAGGCCTGGGGTATCAGCGGTATTCCATTTAATTACCGCTACACAAAGGACGAAAGCGCATTTAACTTGTTTGAGGGCATGACGAATTATTTCTTAAACCGTCTTCCGGCCGATGATGTGTGCTACTGGGATCTGATCTTCGGAGACGGCTCCGGACAGTCCAGAGATTCCTCAGCAGCGGCTGTGGCTGTGTGCGGTATGCATGAGATGATGAAGTATCTGCCTGAGACGGATGAAGAGAAGGAAACCTACCGGAGAGCCATGCACGGCATCCTGCGTTCTCTGATTCAGGGATATGTAAATCCGGATATGCATCCGGGAGCACCTATCCTGCTTCATGGCGTTTACTCCTGGCATTCCGGTAAAGGTGTGGATGAGGGAAATATCTGGGGAGATTATTTCTATATGGAAGCTTTACTGCGGTTTTATAAAGATTGGCAGTTATATTGGTAAAAAATGGAGGATTTAAAAATGGCAGAACCAAATATTGTAGCATTTCGTATTGATGAGCGTCTGATCCACGGACAGGGACAGCTCTGGATCAAGGCTTTAGGTGCAAATACAGTAATCGTTGCAGATGACGGCGCAAGCGAGGATCCTATGCAGCAGATGTTAATGAAGGCAGTTGTTCCAAAGACCATTGCCATGCGTTTCTTCTCTGTTCAGCATACCTGTGACGTGATCATGAAGGCTTCTCCCAAGCAGACCATTTTCATTGTCTGCAAGACTCCGGCAGATGCGCTGCGTCTGGTAAAGGGCGGCGTTCCGGTGAAGGAGATCAATGTGGGAAATATCCATCGCGCTCCAGGAAAAGAGGAAATCAGCAAATATATCGCTCTGGGCGAGGATGACAAGGCAGCTTTAAGAGAGCTTCGTGATTCATATGGAATTACATTTAACACAAGAGCGACAGCATCCGGTGACGACGGTTCCGGAAAGGTCGATCTGAATAAGTATTTATAAAGGATACAGGAGGGAAAAAAAGTGACTATTTCAATTACGCAGTGTGTTTTGATCGGTCTGTGGACCGCATTCTGTTTGGCAGGTATGCTGTTCGGTATTTATACCAACCGTTGTCTGATCATGTCTGCAGGCGTGGGACTGATTTTGGGAGATCTTCCTACAGGACTTGCAATGGGGGCTGTCGGTGAGCTTGCATTTATGGGATTCGGCGTATCTCAGGGCGGATCTGTTCCGCCAAACCCAATGGGTCCTGGTATTGTGGGAACCATTATGGCAATCACTATGAAGGATTCCGGCATTGATACAGGTTCTGCCCTGGCATTATCCTTCCCATTTGCAGTAGCATTCCAGTTTGTGATTACAGCTACCTATACATTCGCAACCACACTTACCGGTCTGGCCTACAAGGCATTAGACCGCAAGGATTTCAGAGGTTTCCGTCTGGCAGCCAACGCTACTGTATGTATTTTCGCTCTGGTAGGCTTTATCATTGGTTTTGGAGGCGCATTCAGCGCAGAAGGACTTCAGAGGGTTATTTCTCTGATTCCTGCATGGCTGAGTACCGGTCTGGGTATGGCTGGAAAGATGCTTCCTGCCATCGGATTTGCTATGATTTTAAATGTAATGGCAAAGAAAGAGCTGATTCCATTCGTACTGTTAGGTTACATTGCAATTGCTTATATTAAGCTTCCTGTAATGGGCGTGGCTGTACTGGGAACAGCAATTGCGCTGCTGGTATTCTTTAATGCCGGCAGAAAGGGTGACGATTCAGTAGAAGAAGTGGAGGTTGAGTTTGAAGATGGCATCTAATCGTTTGGAAAAGAAAGATTATTTAAAAACGTCCCTGCGTGCTTTTTTTCTGCAGAACGGATTTAACTACGGAAACTATCAGGGCCTTGGCTATGCCAATGTAATGTATCCGGCTCTGCGCAAGCTGTACAAGGATGACGATGATAAGCTTCAGGAAGCATTAAGAGAAAATATTGAGTTTTTCAATACCAATATCCATTTCCTTCCATTTATTACCAGTCTTCATCTGGTTATGCTGGAAAATAAGACTCCTTCCAAGGAGATTCGTAACATCAAGATGGCTCTTATGGGACCGCTGGCAGGTATCGGCGATTCTCTGGCTCAGTTCTGTCTGGCGCCCCTCTTTGCAACCATCGGCGCATCCCTGGCACAGGAAGGCCTGATCATGGGACCGATCCTGTTCTTCCTGGGAATGAACCTGGTGCTGTTAGCCTTAAAGATCGCTACCGGTATGTGGGGATATAAGGTAGGAACAAGCATTATTGAAAGCCTGAGCACCCGTATGGAGCAGATCTCCAGCGTGGCAAGCATGATCGGCGTAACCGTTATTTCCGGACTGGCTGTAAACTTTGTAAAGATTACAACGCCAATCCAGTATGTGGCGCAGATGCCTGATAACCAGCAGAAGATCGTTGCAATTCAGGACATGATTGACGCCATTGCGCCAAATCTGCTGCCTGTATTATTTACAGGTCTGATCTTCTACCTGATCAAGGTAAAGAAGTGGACCACTTACAAGTTAGTTGTTTTAACGATCATCATCGGCGTGGTACTGTCCTGCCTTCATGTGATCGCATAAAAAAAGATTCAAAAAGGGGAGATTTACCCAGGGGAGACGCATTTCGGCGGCTCCCCTGTTGGTGCATTAAAAGGAGAAAAAATGACAGAGGAAAGAAAGAAGATTCTCGCCGCCGTGACAGAACGGGCAGAGAATTTTGTAAAAGGATTTGATCTGGAGTTTGCAGCCGGTTATATGAAAAAACGGGAGGAAGCAGAGGCGGAAGAGCTTCTTATACGGGCCGGGGAGCTGATGGATCAGACCTTTGTGTTTGCAGATAAATGGGATATGGAGCCATGCAGAGAGCCCTATACCCTGACAGAGATGGAGTGGCAGAGGACGCCAAACGGGGATCCGGAGTGGATATTTATGTTAAACCGCCACGATTACCTTCATAAGCTTATGATGGCCTATTACCTGACAGGAAACGAGGCTTATACAGATAAGCTGAAATGGTATCTGTTTCACTGGATGTGTCATAATCCCATACTGCCTGAAGGCTCTGACAGCACCCGTACCATAGATACGGGAATCCGCTGTATGAACTGGGAAGATCTGATCCTCCATCTGGCAGGAAACGGGATGCTCACGCAGGAGGAGCTGGATGAGCTTCTCTTAAAGCTGGATGAGCAGTTTGAAAATTTAAGACAGCGTTACATCGGGAAATATACCTTAAGCAACTGGGGGCTTCTTCAGACAACAGCGATCTGCGAGGGTTATCTGCTGTTCGGAGACAGTCTTTGTCATCCTGATACGGGAAAATGGGCCTGGCAGGAGTTAAAGCGCCAGCTTGATTTGCAGGTTATGGATGACGGTTCCCACTGGGAGCAGTCTGTCATGTACCATATGGAGGTACTTTTGGCCTCCATGCGGCTGATGAAATGGAAAGAACTGGAAGAAAATAATCTGTGTCCAGAGAGATACAGAAGCGATTTTTCGGAGGAATGGGATTGGCTGAAAGCCCTTATAGAGAAAATGAGCCTCTATGTGCTTTATTGTGCCGGTCCGGATCACAGGCAGCCGGCCCAGTGTGACAGCGATCGGACTGATGTAAGGGACATTATGGTAAAGGCGGCTGTTCTTACTGGAAATGGCGTATTTCGGTTTTGCGGATATGAGGCTCTGGATCTGGAAAGCCTGTGGCTTTTTGGACGAAAGGGAGCGGAGCGGTATGAAGCAGCTGTATCCAGGGAGCCGGAGCGCCTGAACTATCATGCCCAGGATACAGGTAATATCTATATACGGAGCAGCTGGAAAGAGGACGCAAACTACACATACCTTTCCTGCGGCCCTCAGGGAAGCGGTCATGGTCATGGGGATCTGACGCACATTTCCCTGTACTATCAGGGAAAACCATTTTTGATTGACAGCGGCCGGTATTCCTACCGGGAGGATGAACCGCTGAGGATGGAGTTTAAAATGCTTCAGGCCCACAATGTCTGTGTGGTTGACGACGGTTCTGTGATCCGTCCGGACGGTTCATGGAGCTTTCATTCCTACGGGGACTGTTTTAAGACATATTACCGGGAAAAGGAAGGGATCTCCTACTGCGAGATGGCTTACCGCGGAAGGCTTGCAAGCGGAGAAGGCTGTCTGGTTACGAGGAAGGTTATGACAGCCAGAGAGGGGCTGTGGCTGATTGTCAATGATATCTGGTGTGAGGGAAAGCATACGGTAAGAGAATATTACCATCTTGATCCCGGTGCAGAAGCAAGGGTGGCAGAAGATGAGATTCTCCTTACAAACGGATCTGTACAGTTAAAGGCGCTGGGAGAGCCGCAGGAGCATGGGCCATGGACCCAGCCGGTTCCGATTCCATTTCAGCTGGAAAGCTGTAAGGTTTCACTGGAGTACAACCGACTTTCGGATAGTATGTGTCTGGTAAAAGAAGGAAGCTTTTCAGACTCTTTTGTAAGCAGCAGTGCCTTCTGTGGGGCCGGAGTACGGGTTTCGGCTCCTGAAGTATATCAATTTGGGGCCGGGGAGCCGGTATCAGACGGCCGTGTCACTGCCAAAACTTTCCATCTGTCAGAGGAAGAATCCTGGACCTTTTTAGTATGGAACCGTGAGACCTTCCGGGGGGGAAAGATGTATGAGTGCAGCGGAGTCCCTGTTTATGGAAAGGCGGGAGCTATCCACAGACTTGGAGGAGAACAGACCTGGATTCGGCTCAGAAATTAAAAAGAGCGCCGGGAAAGCATTTCCCAACCCGTTTTTTTGTGGTATAGTAAAGTATAAGTTTGGTAGAAGATTGGAAGAACAGAGCATGAAAAAACTGACGATAAATGAAATTGCGGAAAAAGCAGGCGTGTCCAAGACAACCGTGTCTTTTTACCTCAATGGAAAAGCCAATAAGATGTCTGAGGAAACCCAGCAGCGGATTCAGCAGATTATTGATGAAACCGGGTATGAGCCCAGCGCGGCGGCCAGAGCCATGAAGGCCAAAAGCAGCGGTCTCATTGGCGTGATCTTAAAGGATGCGGCAGATCCCTACTGTGCCAGAGCCTTAAAGGGAATGGGAGAGGCAGCCGGTGAGACGGAGTATCAGATTCTTATTGGAAGCAGCGGCTATACCTTTAAAAACGAGCGGGAGCATGTGGAACGGATGTTAAAAGCAGGGGCAGAGGGATTTATCATTCAGGCCACCTACCGGTTTGGAATGCTGGCTGGCGAACTGGAAAAAAAGCGCAAGCCCATTATCTATCTGGAGGCCAAGCCCTATGATTTTAAAGGCAGGTATGTGAAGGGAAATAATTATGACTGCGTCTATCAGGTGATTACAGAATGTATCAAAAAGGGATATGGAGACTTTCTGATGATTTCTGATGGTGAGAGTTCTATGGGAACTGCCTTCGAGAATACAGCCGGTTACAGAGATGCCTTACAGGATGCAGGACTGGAGGGGAGAACCCTGTACGTTCAGTCCGGCGCACGGTCGGCTCAGATTTTTGAGGCCTTAAAGGATGAACTGGATTTAAGTCTCCATACCCTGATCTATGTAGCGGCTCCAGAACTTTTAAAGGCTGTTTTTCAGGCGCTGCGTTCCCTTCCGGATTATGAACGCCTTTTTCCTGAGCATCTGGGGCTCATTGGCTTTGACCCCGAAGGCTGGACGCGGATGACCAGCCCGCCGGTTTCCGCTATTATCCCCCCGGCGCAGGAAGAGGGAAAACGTGCCATGACGGAGCTTTTAGAGCTGCTGGACGGAAAAAAGAAGGATACAGAGGTTGTGTTTAAGAATATTGTGAAATGGAGAGGGACTACGGTCTGAGCGCCATAAAAATGAGGGTATCGCCCAATCATTATCAAATCAGATGATTGGGCGGTACCCTCGTTTTATACATTTATACATGAAAAAATTCAGAGAAACTCTGTTGGCAGCCAGCTTATCCTGCAGGGAATTACAGAGTACCTTTCTGAAGGATGATACATCCGTAGAGTGCAGTTTCACCAGTAGCTACTACAGCATAAGCATGTTCTGCAGCCTTATAGAAATCAAAACGTTCAATCATACCGATACAGTCATCACCACGGGGGTCATGGCGCCGGACGATCTGGCGGTATTCTTCCCAAATGGGGGTGGGTATGTCTTTGTCACATTCCTGTTTGTCCATGATCAGAACTGGAGCTTTTACAGAAGCGTCCAGAGGGAAAAAATGCAGAATCGCGTCTAAAAGTTCTGTAGCCCGTACTCCATCAGCTCTCACCAGCATACTGTGGCGGGCGCTGGAGGCGGAGGGATAAAACGCGTCTCCAATGACCAGAGTATCTCCATGACCCATTTCTGCAAGGACTTTTAAAAGATCAGGGGAAAGACAGTTTGGAATTCCTCTTAACATAATGTGTACCTCCGTAATCGTTATTTTAACTGCCGGTATCATTTGCAGGCAGCAGTTTGATGATAAAAGTGGTTATTTCTGTCTCTGACTACAAAATAGCACAGCTGTTAAAAAAAAGCAAAAACAAATTATGAAACAGAATGAAACGGAATGGAAAAACGGCTGATTTTCAACACAATATCCAACAAGATAGATAAAAGAATGTGAAAAGTGTACATTTTAGTATCATGACGTTATGATTTTTTTACAATAGTTTTTCCAAAATCTGATAGTAAATTTTACATTTCTTTTTTTATACTTATATTCATCCGATCCGGTGGGCTGAAATCTAAAAAAGGGTATATCTTTGTAATGTTTATTTTAACAGCCGGCATGGTTTGCAAGCGGCAGTCAAATGATAAAAGGCAAAGGAAGTTATGAAACAGAATGAAACGGAATAAAAAAACAGCTGATTTTCGACACAATATCCAACAAGACAGATAAAAGAATGTGAAAAGTGTACATTTACTTTGTGCAAAATGTGTGATTATATAGAAATATAAAGAAGAAATAGAACGAAATGACCAAAAATAGGCGGATGAAACAGAACCCGCAGAAAGGGAAGCGGATGGCCGTAAACGTAAGAGAAATTGCAAAAAAAGCCAATGTTTCTGCTGCAACTGTTTCAAGAGTGTTACATCAATCGGAGCAGGTAAAGCCGGAAACCAGAAAAAAAGTGGAAGAAGCGATGAGACAGCTTCAGGTAACAGCAGGGGAACTGGTACGCAGTGCCAGGATGGATACCAGAATTGTGGGAATTCTGGTGCCAGATCTGTCCAATTCCTTTTTTTCAGAGTGCATTTTGGGAATCGAAGAATATGCCAGGGAAGCGGGACTGACCACCATTATTTGCCATACGAAGGAGTCCGACCAGGAAGAAGTGAGGTATCTTCGGATGTTAAAGGAAATGCATGTATGCGGGATCATTATGACTCCCACATCCGATGATAATGACTATATGAACAATGAGTATTTAAATCTTTTGATCGACATGAAAATTCCGGTAGTTTTACTGGACAGGGATGTGAAATACTCTCAGCTGGACGGTGTATTTATTGATAATGAAAATGGGGCCTTTAATGCAGTGAAGCTTCTTTTAGAAAACGGGCATCGCAATATTGCCATGATTTCTGGCCCTTTAAATACGGTGCCGGGGCGTGGAAGAGAAGAAGGCTACCGCAATGCATTTGAATTTATGAATGTACCCTTAAGGGAGGAATTGATCTATGAGGGGCATTTTAGTATTCAGGGAGGCAGAGAGGCCACGGAAATGATATTAAGGGAACATCCGGAGGTAACGGCTATTTTTTCTTCTAACAACCATATGACGATCGGCTGTCTTTCCCGCCTTTTTGAGGAAGGGCTTAAAATACCGGAGGATATGGCGGTGATAGGATTCGATGACATTCCGATCCTGAATCAGCTTGGCTATGAAATTACGGTGGTAGGCAGGCCCACCAAAGAGATGGGACATCAGGCTGTTAAAATTCTGGCTAAAATGATGAACGGAAAACGCACTGATATGACGCGGAGAATCATTCTGATTCCCAAGCTAATTATCCGCGGTTCGGAACGGCTGTGCAGGCCGGCAGATTAAACAGGGAAAGGAGAATGACAGGTTATGAAAAAAGTGGCGGTGATTGGAAGCTTTATTGTGGATCTTATGGCCAGGACGCCTCATCTTCCAGAGCCGGGAGAAACGGTGATGGGAAGCTTTTTTAAGGCTGGACCGGGAGGTAAAGGAGGGAATCAGGCAGTGGCTGCCAAGCGGGCAGGAAGCAATCTGGTATACTCCACAAAGATTGGTAAGGACAGCTTTGCAGAGATTGCCAGGGCCTCCTTTGCGGAAAACGGGATTTCCATGGATTATGTGTTTGAGACGGAGAAGGCTGCCACAGGAGCGGCACTGATTTCTGTGGATGAAGTTACCTCCCAGAATGAAATTATCGTGATTTTAGGAGCCAGCGCCACTTATGAGGAGGAGGATCTGGAAAAGCTTAAGGAGGCACTTTCGGGCTGTGAATACCTGCTTCTTCAGATGGAGATCAATCGGGAGGCTACAGAAAGATTGATTTCCATGGCCTACGATATGGGGATTCGTGTGATTTTAAATCCGGCGCCGGTACAGCAGCTTTCAGAAGAGTTATATTCTAAGCTGTATCTGGTAACGCCTAATGAGGTGGAAGCCAGAATCCTTACAGAAATTGCCTGCGATGACATAGAAGGGTGCAGGCAGGCGGCCAGGGCATTTATGGAAAAAGGCGTGGAGCGGGTGATCATCACCATCGGCAAGCGGGGCGTGTATTATTATGACGGAGAGACCGAGGAAATCATTGGAAATTATAATGTGAAAGTGCTTGATACCACCGGAGCAGGAGATGCGTTTAACGGAGGACTTTTAGCAGGGCTCAGTCAGGGAATGGAGCTTCTTTCTGCAGCTCGATATGGAAACGTGGTATCGAATCTTGCGGTGACGAAGCTGGGAACGGCCCCTGCTATGCCAACAAAGCAAGAAATAGACGTTTTTATTGAAAAAGAACAGATCAAATTTTAAGGAGGGGAATAGAGCATGAGTTCAATCACATTGAAGAACATTCATAAGGCTTACGGAAAGGACGTGATCATTCCGGATCTTAATTTTACCATTGAAGACGGTTCCTTTACTGTATTGGTAGGACCTTCCGGCTGCGGAAAATCAACCACCTTACGGATGATCGCGGGACTGGAAAAACCCACATCAGGAGAAATTTTTATTGATGATGAAAACGTAGTGGATGTAGATCCGGGCAAGCGGGGCATCGCTATGGTATTCCAAAATTATGCATTATACCCCACCATGTCCGTGCGGGACAACATCGAATTTGGATTGAAGAATAAAAAAGTGCCGAAGGAAGAGAGAAATAAACTGATTGCCGATGTGAGCGAGGTTGTTGGCCTGACGCCGTATCTGAGCAGAAAGCCATCTGAACTGTCCGGCGGACAGAGACAGCGTGTGGCATTGGCCAGAGCCATGGTAAAAAATCCCAAGGTATTTTTGATGGACGAGCCTCTGTCCAACCTGGATGCCAAGCTGCGTCAGCAGATGCGTGTGGAGCTGATTGAACTGCACAAGCGTTTGGGAACTACATTCATTTATGTGACCCATGATCAGGTTGAGGCTATGAGTATGGGAGATAATATTATCCTTATGGATAAGGGCATTATTATGCAGCGCTCTACGCCTAAGGAAATGTATCACAATCCCCAGAATGTCTACACAGCCCAGTTTATTGGTACGCCGCCCATGAATATTGTGAGCAATATGGTGAAAGGGATCCAGGTGGGATTCAGGCCGGAAAAGACTTCCCTCATTGATCCGGGAGACGCTGTCCTTTCCATTCAGGGACGGATCATTACCAAGGAACAGCTGGGAGCTGAGATGAACTATTCGATTGAAACGGCCTTTGGAAAGGTGATGGTAAAGACGGAGGATGATATTGAAGGTCAAGAATGCCGTCTGTACATCCGGGAAAAGAATGTCTTTGCCTTTGGGGAGGACGGAAACCGCATTCCTGTGACAGAGGAGATTAAAAAGGCTTTGGAACAGGTGGAGAAAGGGGTGTAGAGTATGGAGGATAAAAAAGGTTCTGTAAAACAGAAGGGGAACTTTTGGAATCATGACCGCAAGGATGCCTTAAAAGGCTATCTTCTGATTTTTCCATCCATTCTGCTTCTGGGGATTTTTACGATTTACCCTATTTTTTACCTGCTGGACTCCAGCCTTCGGGATGGAAGCCTTTTAAGTAAAAAGAGGGAGTTTGTAGGCCTGGAAAACTTTATCACTCTGTTCAAAAGTGTGGATTTTCACACGACTCTGAAAAATACGTTTATTTATTCCGTTGGTCTGGTGGCAATCCTTATGGTGCTGGCTACTTTGCTTGCTGTATGGGTGAATGGAAAAGCTCAGAAGCGTTTAAACAGTGTGACATTAGCAGCAGTGTTTACCCCTCATATTATTTCTCTGGTTTCTGTATCTACGGTATTTTTATGGATCATGGATCCCCAGATTGGAGCAATCAATTATGTGTTGCGCACACTGGGCTTAAAGCCCTTCCCATTTTTAGCCAGCAGTAAAACTGCATTGGCATCTCTGGTAGGCATGATGGTGTGGAAAAGCCTGGGATATTATTCACTCTTAATTCTGGCGGCTCTGCAGGGAGTACCAAAGGACATTTATGAGGCTGCCGAGATTGATGATACACCCAAAATCCGTACATTCTTTCGGATTACCCTGCCTATGATCAGTCCTACTCTGTTTTTCACTACGATTGTGGCTACCATCAGTTCCTTTCAGGTGTTTGAGACGGTAAATCTGATGACTCAGGGAGGCCCGGTGAACTCCACCAACACGTTGGTATACCAGATCTATTCGGATGCTTTTAAGTACTTAAAGCTGGGACCGGCGACGGCAGAGGCAGTAGTGCTTTTGACTATGGTAGGAATTTTAACCTTCCTGTATTTCTTCTTCCTGGGCAAGAAGGTACATTATCAATAAAAAGGAGGCTGCGACGTGAAAAAGACAGTTATGAAAAAAAAGGGACGCATTCTGGGAGGAGCGTTGAATGCGGCATTAAAGCTTCTTTTAATCTTTCTGATCGCGTATCCTTTTATCTGGATGGTATTTACATCTTTTAAACCGTATAAGGAGACAACGATTTATCCGCCTACCCTGCTCCCTACCAACTGGACAACAGAAGGGTATGTAAAGGCGTTGGAAATGGTGGATGTGGCAACGTTTCTTAAGAATTCCCTGATTGTAAGCCTGACTGTTCTGGTACTTCAGTATCTGGTGATTGTACCGGCAGCTTATGCCTTTGCCAGATGTAAATTCCGTTTTAAGGGATTTTTCTTTGGTATCGTACTGCTTGGTTTTATGATTCCTCAGCAGGTTACCTTTATTCCTATTTATCTGATGTTCAGCAAGGCAGGGCTGCTCCAGAGCCTGATTCCCCAAATTCTTCCGTTTATCTCCAACGCGTTTGGAATCTTCCTGCTCCGGCAGTATTTTATGCAGATCCCGGAGGAGATTATTGAGGCGGCCAGACTGGATGATGCGGGAGAGTTAAAAATCATTTTGAGGATTATGATCCCCATGGCAAGGCCGGCTATTTTTACGATTGGACTTCTCAGCTTTATTTCCAGCTGGAATTCCTATTTCTGGCCGCTTATCATGACGACTAAGGATGCTTACCGCACACTGCCGATCGGTGTGGCTATGTTGAACAGCCAGGAGGGCGGAAGGCTCTGGAATGTCCTGATGGCTGGAAATATGTTTCTGGTGGTTCCGATCCTGATCGTTTATCTGTTTGCAAATAAACAGATTCGCAAGGCATTTGCTTATTCTGGAATTAAATAAAAACGGAGGCTGCACATGAAAAAGAAATTAGTTGTACTGTCGGTGGACTCGCTGTTTGACGAGGACATGGAATTTTTAAAAACTCTTCCTAATTTTAAGAAGATACTGGATCAAGGCTGTTACGCGGAAGGCGGGATGAGGAGTGTCTATCCTTCTTTCACATATCCCGCCCATGCATCCATTATCACGGGAACCTGGCCGGAGTTCCATGGAATTTACCATAACGAGAAGTTAGATGTGGGAAATCCTTCGCCGGATTGGTATTGGTACCATAAGGATCTAAAGGTGGATACCATTTTGGATGTGGCTCACCGGCAGGGGCTTACGACTGCGTGCGTGGGCTGGCCCTGTATGGGAGCAGATCCCAATGTGGACTGGCTGGTGGCAGAGATTTGGCCTGAGAATGATAAAGTGGATCCCAGACCTATTTTAAAGACAGGATGCAGTGAAAACATGTTTGAGGCGGGGGGAGTTATGGAGCGCCATTGGCACAAGCTGAGAAAAACCACCCAGCCCTTTATGGATCAGATGATGGTAGGTGCATCTTGCGATATCATACGCCGTTATCAGCCGGATATACTGTTTATTCATCTGGCCCATCTGGATCATACCCGACATGCCAATGGGATTCATGGGCCGGCTGTGAACCAGGCGATCATTGCCAATGATGACTGGCTTGGCCGCCTGATGGAGGCTGCTATGGATGCAGGGGTTTATGAAGATACAAATTTTGCAGTGATCAGCGATCATGGCCATTTGCCAGTGAAGCAGATGTTCAATCCCAATGTTCTTTTAGCAGAAGAAGGCTTCATCCGGTTGGATGAAAATGGAAGGATTGCCAGCTGGGATGCTTATTGTAATTCAACCTCGCTGTCCTGTCAGGTGGTGTTAAAAGATCCGGCAGACAAAGAGGTGAGGGATAAGCTGGAAGCGCTGCTGTACCAGATGAGGAAGAATCCTGCCTATGGTGTGGAATGTGTATATAATAAGGAAGAGGTGGAGAAAGAGCAGCATCTTACCGGAGATTTTGAGTATGTGCTGGAAGGAATGGCAGGGACAAGCTTTGGAGCTGCCTGCACCGGGGAAGTTTTAGTGAAGCCGGATAATTCCGATTATAAATTCTCGGTAGCGTCTCACGGCCATCTGCCCCACAAGGGCCCACAGCCTGTATTTATGATAGCCGGACCGGACGTGAAGAAAGGGGCAGTGATCCCCAGACAGCGGATCATCGACGAGGCACCTACGTTTGCAAAGATTTTCGGGTTCGATCTGCCAGATGCAAAAGGTACGGTTTTAAAAGAAATTTTAAAATAAATTCCTACAAGGAGGAGAAAGGAAGGTACGTTTTATGAAAAGAAGAGGAGCTTTGGTAATGAGCGCATTGCTGATGACCTCGCTGCTGTCCGGATGCGGAGGCGGCCAGGCGGACGCTGAAAAGACTCAGGAGGCGGCGCAGACGCAAGCTCAGGGAGAAAACCAGTCTCAGGCAGAGGCTGGGGAGACAGCTGCTGTGAATCCCGATGCTACGGAAGTTCTGTTCTGGATCAGTTTAAGCGGCGGTATGGGTGAGACGATTGAAGAGATTGTAAATAATTATAATGCCAGCCAGGACAAGGTTCATGTGACGGTAGAATTCCAGGGAAACTATTATGATATGGCAGCCAAGCTGCAGACAGCAGTTACTTCCGGCGAGATGCCTCATGTAGCACAGCTGGAAATGGGCCGTACAAAAATGTTTGCAGATTATGGCGTTCTTCAGGATATGACAGAACTGGCTCAGGAGGCAGGGCTGGATACCAGTATGTTTTTTGAAGGCCTTATGAGCAGCTGTGACTGGGGAGAGGGATTATATGCGCTTCCCTTTAACCGCAGCACTCCTATGTTCTACTACAATAAAGATATGTTTGAAGAAGTGGGATTGGATCCGGAAGCTCCGCCTCAGACCTGGGATGAACTGAAAGAATATGCTGCAAAGCTTTCTATTCCCGACGAGCGATGGGGATTTGAGATGCCCATTGACGCCTGGTTCTACGAAGCATTTATTATGCAGTCGGATGGACGGATTTTGAATGAGGATGAGACAGACATAGGCTTTAACAACGAGACGGGAACAGAACCTCTGGCTATGTGGAAGAGCATGATCAGTGAAGGCATCATGAAGGCGCCTCCAGGAAAAGAGTACAATTCCTATGAAGCAGCCCGCTCAGATTTCTCCGCAGGTATCACTGGCATGATTGTGACATCTTCCGGTGATCTGGGTACTCTGAACAGCTCCTGTGATTTTGAAGTAGGGACTGCATTCCTTCCTAAAAATACCCGGTTTGGTGTTCCTACCGGAGGAGCGAATGTGGTAATGATGGCTGGTTTGGAAGAAGATTCGGCAGCTACCATGGATTTCCTGAAATACTTAACCAGCCCTGAGGTTGCAGCATATTGGGCTACAAAGACTGGTTATGTACCTTCCAGCCAGGCTGCAGCAGATACAGATGTATATCAGGAGTATATCAGTGCTAATGGCAATGCCAAGACTGCCCTGGAGCAGATGCAGTACACGGATATTCCAAGACCCATCAATGAGGATTATCCACAGATCCACTCTGAGATCATGATGACAGAGATTCAGCGCTGCATTGAGGAGCCTTCTTATACACCGGAGCAGGCTGTAACAGCAATCTCCGAGCAGACGAAAGCTCTTTTAGCTAAATAAACAAAGCAAGTATCATAACGTATGGAAGCACAGGAATCAAACCTGTGCTTCCTGCATCAAAGGGAAAATGCATAAACATGGAGGAAAAAATGGAATTGAACAAGTATATTGACCATACATATTTAAAGCCTTTTGCAATGGAATCGGATATTATCAGAATCTGTGACGAAGCAAAGAAATATCATTTCGCGTCGGTGTGCGTGAACCCCTGTAATGTTCCGCTGGTAGCAAAGGAGCTGGCAGGAAGCGATGTGGCTGTCTGCAGCGTAGTAGGCTTCCCTTTTGGTACTCATACTACTAAGACGAAGCTGTTTGAGACCAGAGAAGCTCTGGACAATGGAGCAGATGAAATCGATATGGTAATCAATGTAGGACGTCTGATCCAGGGAGATGAGGCGTACGTGGAACAGGAGGTAGCCGCTTTGGTACAGCTGTGCCATGAGAGAGGAAAAATTCTCAAGGTTATTATTGAAACCTGCTATCTCAATGAGGAGCAGATTAAAGCCATGTGCCGCATTGTGGAAAGTACCCATGCGGATTTTATTAAAACATCCACAGGCTATGGTTCCAGAGGTGCAAATTTTGAAGATATTGAGCTGTTTAAGAAATACTTGAAGATACCGGCAAAGATGAAGGCCTCCGGCGGTATCCGTACTACGGAAGATGCGAAACGATACGTGGAATCAGGGTGCAGCCGTCTTGGAACGAGCAACGGTGTGTCCATTATGGAAGGAACGAAAGCACAGGAAGCATATTAAAGAATCCGGGGGATTATTTGTGTTGAGATAGAGGTTTTGAAGCTGCGGGAAAGGGAGAAGGAGGAGAAGATTGAGATGGTGAGGGATATGATCGCCATGCTTTCCGATGTGAATCTGTTTTCAACGGTCATGCGCCTTGGGCTGGCTCTTCTTCTGGGGGGAGTTTTAGGCATTGAACGCGGGAGAAGGAGACGTCCTGCCGGTCTGCGCACATACATGATCGTGTGTATGGCCAGTGCATTGGTGATGCTTACCGGCCAGTTTCTGTTTGAAACATTTCATACAGGAGATCCTTCCCGACTGGGAGCCCAGGTCATAAGCGGCATCGGTTTTCTCGGCGCTGGAACCATCATTATCACTTCCAAACAGGTGAAGGGACTTACAACGGCTGCCGGTCTGTGGGCTTCTGCCTGTCTGGGGCTGGCAGTGGGAGCCGGTTTTTATGCCGGAGCTATCACATGCGGAATTTTTTTGCTTTTAGTATTTTCGTGTATGTCAAAGCTGGATACCCGTCTTCGCAAAAATGCAAAGCAAATCAGTTTTTTTGCAGAATTTAAGTCCATGAAAGCTCTGGGAGAATTTATCCATATGATGAGGGATAAAAATTACAAGATTTATGATGTAGAGATCAATCGGAGCAAGGATACAGTGGGAGATCTGGTGGGAGCTGTATTCTGGGTGGATTTAAATGCTCCTGCCGATCATGTTCAGGTCATTGCAGATTTTTCCAGTTTTCAGGAGGTCAGGTATGTTGAAGAACTGGAGGTATTGTAGAGCCGGGCTTTAAGCTGTTGTTTTTCTAAAAAGGAGATGAAACGTTTATGGCGTTCATCTCCTTTTTTGGTACAGCAGATAGGCGGCTTAACAAAATAAATATGGCTCTTTGTCAAGATTCATTTCTTTTTGAGCTAGGTGTCAAATGGAAAATGATTTTAGCGATATCAATAGATTTTATCATAGTCAACTGCTATAATTAATACAGTTGTTGCCCAGCCGCGATTTTGTTCGCGAAAATTACAGACGCTACTATAGAAGGCGGAAAAGAGAGAAAATACTAAGGAGGATGAACGCAGTGGAGGAAAATCAGAAGAAAAAGCTCAGTGGCCCAAAAGTGAAATATATAATTGGAATTGCCATAATGTTGGCGGTAGTTATTATTGTTTTACTGGCCGTTTCAATGTCTTCAAAAAAGTCGGAACCAGAGATTATCAGTAAATCCACATTGGAAGATATTATCAATGTGAGCGATCTTTCTACTTTTGAAGCAGTATACAATGGGATAGCAAAAGTGACAGATGAAGATAACCCTGAAAAAGTAAATTACTATGTTTCATATGATGCCAAAGTAAAAGCTGGAATTGATTTTGAAAAGGTTGATATCACTGTTAATACAGATGAAAAAATTATAACGGTGATGCTGCCGGAAATAAAAATAACGGATGTTAATGTAGATATTACATCATTGGATTACATATTTGAAAATGAAAAAGCAAATACAGAAACTGTTTCCGAAGAAGCATACAAAAAATGCATAGAAGATGTAACCAGTGAAAGTAATAGCGAAGATGCAATATATGAATTAGCGGAGCAAAATGCTCGAAATATTGTAGAAGCATTGATCAGTCCGTTTGTTGAACAGTTAGACAGCGAATATCGATTGGAAATTCAATAATTGGGGGTGGTTGAATTGAAGAAGATAATAAGTTTTGTTTTTTGTGTAGTAATGAGTTTTTCTTTGGTGTCTTGTTCCAATAATGAAGGATCGAATAAGAAAATAGAGCCACAGGCTTCTCAAATGAAATCGATTTGCGAACTGGCAACTATGCAATGCTACTATCATAATGTCGCAAAATATATGAATGATGATGCGGCAGGTATGCTATGGTGGAAAAAAGACAGGAAATTTTGGGTTGAGTATTCAGGTGTAGTCACGATTGGTATTGATACATCATTGGTCAAAATAGATATTGATGATAAAACTGTTACGATCACAATTCCACCGGCAAAAGTGTTGGGCTGCAAAGTTGATGAGAAAACTTTGACCAAAGATTCTTTTATAGTAGCTAATAATTCTGCAAAGGTTGAGGCAGAACATCAGACGGAGGCATTTAAAGAGGCGCAAGCAAAAATGCAGGAAGAAGCAAGCAAAGATACTGTTTTGCTTGCGAATGCACAGCAGCGGGCACAAAAATTATTAGAGGATTATGTGAATAATATTGGAGACTGCGTAGGGAAAAACTATAGTATAAAATGGGTTTATCTCGACGGGGCAAAGGAACTCAACAATGTAGAAACGGAGGAAACTGCTGCAAACACAGAAGCATAATAAAAATCGCAGTTCGTACATATTCGCCTTCATCCCTTCTGGTAGGTATAGCAGTATATCTGATAGAGGGATTCAATGAAAAAGGGCATTGTAAAACGGAAAGATCCCATAGGAAATCCGTTTTTACAATGCCCTCTGTTTTTATGTATATTTAGTTACTGTTTTTCTCCGCCTTCATCTCAGCCATCTTCATCGCACGAACCTTTAATGGCAGGCCGAACAGGGTGATAAATCCGTCTGCGTCATGGTGGTCATAGAGGTCGCCGGTGGTGAAGGAAGCCAGGGACTCGCTGTATAAGGAGTAAGGAGAGGTGGTTCCGGCCTTGATGATGTTGCCTTTGTAGAGCTTGAACTTAACCTCGCCGGTTACATATTCCTGAGTGGACTCTACGAATGCCTGAACAGCCTCGCGCAGAGGAGTAAACCATTTTCCTTCATATACGATCTGAGCCATACGGTTGCTCATATCCTTCTTTACATCCATAGTAGCGCGGTCCAGAACCAGCTCCTCTAACTGCTTGTGAGCCTCCATCAGGATGGTTCCACCGGGAGTCTCATAAACGCCTCTGGACTTCATTCCTACTACACGGTTTTCTACAATATCTACAATACCGATACCATGCTTTCCGCCCAGCTCATTTAACTTGCGGATCACATCGGAAACCTTCATCTGTACGCCGTTTACGCTGGTGGGAACGCCCTTTTCAAAGGTCATGGTTACATATTCGCCCTGATCGGGAGCTTCCTCAGGAGTAACGCCAAGTACCAGCATATTTGCAAAGTTTGGCTCTAAGGAAGGATCCTCAAGCTCCAGTCCCTCATGACTGATGTGCCAGATATTGCAGTCGCGGCTGTAGCTGTGGCTGTGATCGAAGGGAAGATCGATGCCGTGCTGCTTGCAGTATTCAATCTCATCCTCACGGGACTGCATTTTCCATACATCGGTCATACGCCAAGGAGCGATGATCTTGATGTCGGGAGCCAGAGCCTTGATGGATAATTCAAAACGGATCTGGTCATTTCCCTTGCCGGTAGCACCGTGGCAGATGGCAACTGCACCTTCCTTGCGGGCGATGTCAACCAGGCGTTTTGCGATGGCAGGACGGGCCATAGAGGTACCTAACAGGTATTTATTCTCATAAACAGCATCTGCCTTTACGCAGGGCATAATGTAGTTATCACAGAAATCATCTACCAGGTCTTCAATATATAATTTGGAAGCGCCGGAAAGCTTTGCTCTCTCTTCCAGACCTTCTAACTCTTTGCCCTGTCCGCAGTCGATGCAGCAGCAGATTACGTCATATCCAAAATTTTCCTTTAACCACGGAATAACAGCAGTGGTGTCCAGACCGCCGGAATAAGCTAAAACAACTTTTTCTTTCATCGTTATATCCTCCAAAAATCATATTCAACAATCTTTCATAAATATACACCACAATTCGGGAAAATGCAAGTATAAAATAAAAAAATAAAAAAATGTTGCATATTATGCATCTTGGATGTATAATTATGAAATCAAAACTCCAGAGGGAGAGATTCAGGGAAAAAGAACGGCTCATTTTCCCTCAAAAAATCTCAATTAGCGGGATGTTTAAATATGAATGGTTTCTTATATAAAGGAGAGTATGAATGATGATTAAGGCAGGAATTATCGGATCCACAGGATATGCAGGAGGAGAGCTGGCAAGGCTTTTGCTTCAGAGAGAAGATGTGGAGATCAAATGGTACGGTTCCAGAAGCTACATTGACCAGAAATATGCATCTGTTTATCAGAATATGTTTAAACTGGTGGATGCAGAGTGTATGGATGACAATATGAAGGAACTGGCAGAGCAGGTGGATGTGGTATTTACCGCTACTCCCCAGGGCTTATGCTCCACTCTGGTAAATGAGAATGTTCTTTCCAAAGTAAAGATCATTGACCTCAGCGCAGATTTCCGTATTAAGGATGTGGAAATTTATAAACAGTGGTATAAGCTGGAGCATGGTTCACCGGAATATATTAAGGAAGCTGTTTACGGACTGCCGGAGATTAACCGGGACAAGATTAAGTATGCAAGGCTGATTGCCAATCCGGGCTGCTTTCCTACCTGTTCCTTTTTATCCACATATCCTTTAGTGAAAGAAGGAATCATTGATCCCAATACACTGATCATTGACGCCAAGTCCGGCACCTCAGGGGCAGGAAGAGGCGCAAAGGTAGACAGCCTATACTGTGAGGTAAATGAAAATATCAAGGCATACGGGGTAGGCGTCCACCGCCATACGCCTGAGATTGAGGAGCAGCTGTCCTATGCGGCAGGAAAACCCGTTACTATCAGTTTCACCCCGCACCTGGTTCCCATGAACCGGGGCATTCTGGTAACAGCCTACGCATCTCTTGCAAAAGATGTAACGGAAGAAGAGATCAGAGCCGCCTATGAGAAATATTATAAGAATGAATATTTTGTCCGCCTCTTAGAACCGGGAGTGGTTCCCCAGACAAGATGGGTTGAGGGAAGCAATTTTGCAGACGTAAACTTCAAGCTTGATCCCAGAACTAAGAGGGTCGTGATGATGGGAGCCATTGACAATATGGTAAAGGGCGCAGCCGGACAGGCAGTCCAGAATATGAACCTGATGTTTGGCCTTCCGGAAAACACAGGCTTAAAGCAGGTGCCGTTATTCCCGTGATACAGGGGCTGAAAGCCGTTTGACACATCATTTTTCAAAAGAGACAGGAGGGAGCAGTACCAATGTCAGGAACAATGGAGATTCTGATCCGTGAAATGGCCATAGAGGATTATGAAGCGGTATATCATCTGTGGACAGAGATCCGGGGCTTTGGAATCCGGAGTATAGATGATTCAAAAGAGGGAGTGGAGCGATTTCTGAAACGCAATCCCACCACCAGCGTAGTGGCAGTTCAGAATGGACGGATTGTGGGAAATATTCTCTGCGGCCATGACGGGCGCACGGGCTGCTTCTATCATGTCTGTGTAGATCCGGATTACCGCAAGCACGGGATTGGTTACCGGATGGTAAGAGCCGCCATTCACGCCCTGCAGAAAGAGGGTGTCAGCAAGATCAGCCTCATTGCCTTTAAGAGCAATGAGATTGGAAATGCCTTCTGGCAGGGCATTGGCTGGACGGAACGGGAAGATATCAACAGCTATGAATTTATATTGAATGAGGAAAATATCACACGGTTTGTAAAATAGGAGGAAATGTATTATGTATGAAGTGATTCAGGGCGGCGTTACAGCCGCAAAGGGATTTATGGCAGCATTTACGGCAGCAGGAATTAAATATAAGAACCGTCCCGATATGGCTATGATCTACAGCCAGGTTCCCTGTGAGTCCGCAGGAACCTTTACCACCAATCTTGTAAAGGCGGCTCCTGTCAAATGGGATAAGGCCCAGGTGACAAGCGGCGCGAAAGCCCAGGCAGTGATCGTAAATGCAGGAATCGCCAATGCCTGTACGGGAAAAGAGGGAATGGACTACTGCGCTCAGACTGCCAAGGCTGCAGCAGAAGCATTAAATATTAAGGAAGACAGCGTCCTTGTGGCCTCCACCGGAGTGATCGGAATGCAGCTCCCCATGGAACGCATTGAAGCAGGGATCCGGGCCATGGCCCCTGAATTGGGGGATAGCTTAGAGAGCGGAACTGAGGCTTCAAAGGCTATTATGACAACGGATACGAAGAATAAGGAAGTGGCTGTCAAAGTAGTTCTTGGGGGCGTACCTGTTACCATCGGCGGCATGTGTAAGGGATCCGGCATGATCCACCCCAATATGTGCACCATGTTAAGCTTTGTCACAACAGACGCAGCCATTTCCAAGGAACTTCTGCAGGAGGCATTAAGCGAGGATATCAAGGATACCTACAACATGATTTCCGTAGACGGGGACACTTCTACCAATGATACGGTGCTTCTTCTGGCAAACGGCCTTGCAGGAAATCCTGAGATCACAGAGAAAAATGAGGATTACAAAGCCTTCTGCGAGGCATTAAATTATATCAATGAAACACTTGCAAAGAAGATGGCAGGAGACGGAGAAGGCTGTACGGCTCTTTTTGAGGTAAAGATCAAGGGAGCGCAGACAAAGGAGCAGGCAAAGATTCTGGCAAAATCCGTGATCACTTCCAGCCTTACAAAGGCGGCGATTTTCGGTCATGACGCCAACTGGGGCCGCATCCTCTGCGCCATGGGCTATTCCGGCGCAGAGTTTGATCCAGAGCAGGTGGATCTGTATTTTGAGAGCGCCGCAGGCAGCATGCAGATCATAAAGGATGGCGTGGCTGTAGACTACAGTGAGGAGCAGGCTACAAAGATCCTTTCCGAGCCGGAGGTTACAGCCATTGCGGATATTAAGATGGGAACCGAGGAGGCGGCAGCCTGGGGCTGTGACCTGACCTTTGATTATGTAAAGATCAACGCAGACTACCGGTCATAAAATGGCGGCAGAAAACAGGGAATACAGAATATGAATTCAGGGAGGAAATGAGAAATGAATCTGGAACCAATGCAGAAGGCGGCTGTTTTAATTGAGGCCCTTCCATATATTCAGCGTTTTAACCGCAAAATTGTAGTGGTAAAATACGGCGGCAGCGCCATGGTAGATGAAGAGTTAAAGAAAAAGGTCATTCAGGATGTAGTTCTTTTAAAACTGGTAGGCTTTAAGCCCATTATCGTCCACGGCGGAGGAAAGGAAATCAGCCGCTGGGTCGGAAAGGTAGGCATGGAACCCCATTTTATCAACGGCCTGCGCGTTACCGACGAGCCTACCATGGAGATTGCGGAAATGGTATTAAATAAGGTAAATAAGAGCCTGGTACAGCTGGTAAATGAGCTTGGCATCAAGGCAGTGGGCATCAGCGGAAAAGACGGCATGATGTTAAAATGCCATAAAAAGCTTTCCGGCGGTCAGGATATCGGCTATGTGGGAGAAATCGATTCCGTAGATCCGGAAATTATCCATGACCTTTTGGAAAAGGATTTCCTGCCGATTATCTGCCCCATTGGCTATGACGAGCACTTCCAGAGCTACAATATCAATGCAGATGATGCAGCCTGCGCCATCGCAAGGGCGGTTCAGGCGGAAAAGCTGGCCTTTCTTACAGATGTAGAAGGCGTATATAAAGATTTTGAAGATAAGGATTCCCTGATTTCTGAAATGGAAGTGGATGAGGCACAGGCCTTTGTAGACAGCGGAAGCCTGGGAGGCGGTATGCTTCCAAAGCTTCAAAACTGCATTGACGCCATTAAAAACGGCGTTTCCAGAGTTCATATTCTGGATGGACGGATTCCACACTGCCTGCTGCTTGAAATCTTTACAGATAAGGGTATCGGAACTGCCATCTATAATTCAAAAGAGGATGAGAGGTATTACCATGGCTGATGAAAAAATGATCAATCGGGCTGAACAGGTTCTGTATAAAACATACAATCGCTTCCCGGTGGTGTTTGACCACGGAAAAGGAGTAACTCTCTGGGACAGCGAGGGGCAGGAATATCTGGACTTCGGCGCAGGAATTGCGGTTATGGGTCTGGGATACGCAGATGAGGAATACACCCAGGCGGTAAAGGCCCAGTTGGATAAATTGACCCATATTTCCAACCTGTTTTACAATGAACCTTCAATCACAGCAGGAGAGAAGCTGTTAAAAGTCTCCGGCATGGACAAGGTGTTTTTTACCAACAGCGGCACCGAGGCGGTTGAAGGAGCGTTAAAGATCGCAAAGAGATATCATTATAATAAGCTTCATGAAACAATGGGGGACGGCTTTGACGGCTGCGAGGAAAAGGAAATCGACATGACAGGAGAGATCATTGCCATGAACCATTCCTTTCACGGCCGCAGCCTGGGCGCTTTGTCCGTAACGGGAAATGCCCACTATCAGGCGCCCTTTGCTCCGCTGATCCCGGGAATCCGTTTTGCGGATTTTAACGATCTGGACAGTGTGAAATCACAGATTACAGACAAGACCTGCGCCATTATCATGGAAACCATCCAGGGAGAGGGAGGAATTTACCCGGCAGAGGAAGCCTTTTTAAAGGGCGTCCGGGCGCTGTGCGATGAGCACGATATCCTGCTGATCCTGGATGAGATCCAGTGCGGAATGGGACGCACCGGAGAGATGTTCGCCTGGCAGCATTACGGCGTAAAGCCGGATGTGATGACCGTGGCAAAGGCCCTTGGAAACGGCGTTCCCATCGGAGCCTTCCTGGCCTGCGGAAAGGCAGCCACAGCTATGGTTCCGGGAGACCACGGCACCACCTACGGCGGAAATCCCCTGGTGACAGCGGCAGCGGGAGCAGTTCTTGATATTTTTGAAAAGAGACAGATCACAGACCATGTCAAAGAGGTGGGAGCTTACCTTTATGAAAAACTGGAGGAGCTTACCAAAAAATACGATATCATCTGCGGCCACAGAGGTCGGGGACTGATCCAGGGGCTGGAGTTTACCGTTCCTGCAGGCCCTATTGTATCAAAAGCTCTTTTAGAGGAGAAGCTGGTTTTGATCAGTGCAGGCAGCCATATTATCCGGTTTGTGCCGCCGCTTATTATTCAGAAGTCGGATGTGGATGAAATGGCGGCGCGGCTGGAACGGGTGCTGAAAAATTTATAAGGTGTGTAAAAGATTCGTATATAAGCGAAAAGACAGAGTTGTATAAAAATAGGGGGATAAATCAATCATCAATGCCAGATGATTGATTTATCCCCCTGATTGCTAAAGATTGAAAATATCCGCATGTGTTCCTGTGTCCACCAGAGTGAGGGTCAGGATGTCATTTTCGATAAGATAAACTAAAAGCCAATCTGGTTTAATATGACATTCACGGAAGCCTTTTAACTAGCCGCTTAATTCGTGATCATGATATTTTGGTTCCAGTTGTTTACCCTGACGAAGTGTGTCAACAACATAATCCAAAAGGGCAAGATCCAGTCCCCTTTTTTTCATGAGTTTGTAGCTTTTTTTGTAAGCGGTTGTGAATTTTACTGTGTACATTTATTCTTCAAGTGTCCTTCGCAGTTCATACATACTATTATATCCCTTGACGTCAGGATCACGGGAGATGCGTTTGGCTTCATCCATGGCATCAAGTGTGCGCTGATTGTAATGGGGCATTTCAATATTAAATGGAAGTCCGCCTCTAAGCACACATTGATGAAGAAACAAATTTACTGCACCAGACATATCGAGTCCAAGGGTATTAAACAAATCAGTGGCCTGTTTTTTGATGTCTGCATCAATTCTGATCTGGGTAGGTGCTGTTGCCATATAATCACCGCCTTTCAGGTATATTATATGTAATTTGGTTTACAATGTCAATCAAATAGATGGTAAAATCACTTTTTCCTTGATTTTTTAGCATTTTTAAGGCTCTTTTTTGAGGCTTTTTTAGCCTTGGAGCCTTTTTTTGTTTTTTCCGGTTTGTCGGAGCGGCCAACGGACAGAAAATCAGAATCCTGAAGCTCTGGAGTGGTATCTGTGATCGGAGGTACAGTGTCCGGGGCGGGAGATTGAGGGCTGGAAGCTGGCGGATCAGACGGTATCTGTTCATCTGCCCTATATTCCACGATATCCTCAATACGGCAGTCTAAAAGGCGGCAGAGTGTTTCAAGCGTGTGAGTAGAAACGTGCATATTTTTTTTCAGGCGTCCGATCTGTCCGGCGCTGAAGCCATGAAATTTGATTAGTTTATACTGGGTCATACCGCGGTTTGTCATGGTATCCCATAAACGGTCATATCGAATCATTGACCATTCCTCCTAAATAATATATTATCAGTAAACGGATTATATCATAAGATGGATATGGATACAAGAGGGACTGAAAAAATAACGAATGACAAACCTACAGCACAATGATATAATTTACTGAGCATCGTATAGTATGAGGAGATTGTATGCTGGATTACAGGATAGCGGCAGTCTGCGGAGCTGCCCTGGGGGCTGCTCTGGCAGCCCGTTCAAAATATGAGAGAAAATCGCTGTCTGTGGAGGAAACAGAGGTGTTTTCGGATCGTCTTACCAGAGACTGGATCTTTGTATTTCTTTCCGATCTCCATGAAAATGAATTTGGGCCGGAAAATGAACAGCTGATAGCAGCCATTGACCGCATAAAGCCGGATGGGATTTTAATTGGAGGCGATCTGATCGTCACGAAAAAGGGACAGGCAAGAACAAGAGTATCGGAGACCCTTCTGGCCGCGCTGGCTTCCCGTTATCCCATATACTGCGGAAACGGCAATCACGAAAGCCGCATGAGATGGCGGAAGGAAGAATACAAAGATGGCTATGAACAATACAGAGCATATCTTAAGAAGCTGGGAATCTGTCTTTTAGAAGATCAGTCTGTACTGGTCGGAGACGAGATACGGGTTTCCGGGCTGGAACTGGATCCCTGTTTTTATAAAAAGGCATATTTCAAAAAACTGGCATTGATGGATCAAGCTTATATAGAGAAAAAGCTGGGGCCTGCCAGCAGGGATCATTTTCAGATCCTTCTGGCCCATTCGCCGCTCTTTTTTGAGGCATACAGGAAGTGGGGAGCCGATTTGACGCTGTCCGGCCATTTTCATGGAGGCACCATACGGCTTCCGGTTTTGGGAGGCGTGATGACGCCCCAGTATCAGTTTTTTCTGCCGGAATGTGCCGGAACCCATGAAAAGGGCGGGAAATATATGGCGGTGAGCAGAGGCCTTGGAACTCATTCCATCAATATCCGGTTAAATAACCGGCCTCAGCTTTTAGTCGTCCGGTTAAAGAGGAAAATAACGTAATTATGGAAACAATTACCTATAAACTGGAGCATTTTGAAGGCCCTCTGGATCTTCTGCTCCATTTGATCGAAAAGAACAAGATTGATATCTATGATATTCCCATTGTGGAAATTACGGCCCAATATCTGGCCTATGTGCGCCAGATGGAACGGGAAGACTTAAATATAGTCAGCGACTTTCTTGTCATGGCTGCAACCCTTCTGGATATCAAGGCCAAGATGCTTCTTCCGAAGGAAGTAAATGAGGAAGGGGAGGAAATAGACCCCAGGGCAGAGCTTGTGAGCCGTCTGCTGGAATACAAGCGTTATAAACTTTTGGCAGAAGAACTGGCAGAGCGGGAGGAGGGAGCGCTGATGCATTTTTATAAGGCGTCTACCCTTCCGCCTGAGGTTGCAAAATACCAGCCGCCGGTAGATCTGGATGAGCTTTTGGATGGAATGACGCTTGCAAAGCTGAAACGGATTTTTGAGCAGGTGATGAAACGCCAGGAAAATAAGGTGGATCCTATCCGCAGTAAATTTGGAACGATCCGGAGAGAGCCGGTAAGTCTTGAAACAAAGATAGGTTCTGTACTGGCTTATGCGAGAAAAAAACGGCGTTTCAGTTTTCGCCAGCTTTTAGAGCGCCAGTCCGATAAGCTGGAGATCGTAGTAACCTTTCTGGCAGTGCTGGAGCTGATGAAAATTGGAAAGATCCATCTGACCCAGGAGGAAACCTTTGGAGATATGGATATTGAAGCTCTGGAACCGGAGGGCATGGATGAAGAGCCGGATCTTGCAGAACTGAGTGATTTTGAGGAATAGGAAATGGAAAACAGCAGTATCAATGTAAATTTTGAGCCTGTGGAAAATGAAAAGGATCAGGAGGCCGTTATTGAGGCAGTGCTTTTTACCATAGGCGGGGCCGTGGAGCTGCGCCAGCTGGCAGCGGCCATTGGACAGGATAAGGAAACGGCCAAAAGGGCGGTAGAGCGGCTGGCAAAGCGTTACCGGGAAGAAACAAGGGGAATGGAGATTAAACAGTTAGAGGACAGCTATCAGATGTGTACCCGCTCTGAATATTATGAAAACCTCATCCGCGTGGCGGCAGCGCCTAAAAAGCAGGTGCTGTCCGATGTGGTTCTGGAAACACTGTCTATTATTGCTTACCGGCAGCCGGTGACAAAGATGGAGATTGAGAAGATCCGCGGGGTAAAGTCGGATCATGCGGTAAACCGTCTGGTGGAGTATGATCTGGTCTATGAGGCGGGCCGTCTGGATGCACCGGGCCGTCCCGCCCTGTTTGCCACTACAGAGGAATTTATGCGCCGGTTCGGTGTGGATTCTCTGGGAGAGCTTCCGGATGTGGATCCGGAACAGGAGGCTCTCATCCGGGCAGAGGTAGAGGAGGAGCTGCAGCTGAGCGTGGAGGAGCTTCAGAAAGATATGGAGGAATAGCCGGAGAAAAGAATCAGGTGCCGGAAACTGATGCCGCAGTCCGTCACCTCAGGGGACAAATGGGAATATGCTAGGGTAACCCGTTTGAAGAGGAGCGGTTTTGTGTTTCAGAGTTTTATTCTGGTGCTGGCGCTGTGTGCCGACACCTTTGGGGCAGGTCTTGCCTATGGGACAAATCGAATACGGGTCGGTTTTGGAAAGGTGCTGTTTTTAAATGGAATCTGCAGCGTCTGTCTGGGACTGGCTATGACAGCAGGCTTTTTTGCCGCAGAGAGGCTTTCGGGGATCAATCTTCGCACTCTCTGCGGAGGAAGCCTTATTTTTATGGGATTGTTTCGTCTCACGGACTTTTCTCTGCGAAGATGGATCCGGATGCATTGGGAGAATGGACGCAGTTTCTGCTTTTCTCGTTCCGGTATTCATGTGCTTATACGGATCTGGAGTGATCCCATGGAAGCAGATGCAGATGGCTCTCACAGTCTGGAATGGAAGGAAACATTTATTTTAAGCCTTGCAATGTCCTTAGACAGTCTGGCTGCCGGAGCTGCAGCAGCCCTTTCAGAGGGAAGAATTGCTCTTACAGTGCTTTTGTCTCTTTTGGTGGGAACTGCGGTCACAGAAGCCGGGCTTATGGCCGGCCGCTTTGCCGCTGAGAAAGGGCAGAGAGACCTGGGATGGCTCAGCGGTCTGCTTTTGATAGCGGTGGGGATTGGGAAGCTGTAGGGGGGCGGAAGCTCTTGGTAAAAATGTACACATAAAAAAACTTGCAACCCCTTTGATTGTATGATACATTACTCTAGTAAAGTGAAGAAGTGTATTTACAATGCAAAGGGAGGACAGGAAGATGCTGCAATTTTTGAATACTGCGTTAAAGGCCATTGATGATCTTGTATGGGGAGTTCCGCTGATTGTGCTGATTTTGGCAACAGGGATTTATCTGACGGTACGTCTGAAGGGGATGCAGATCCGAAAACTTCCCGCTGCTCTGCGCTACATGGTTCAGAATGAAGAAGAGGGAAGCGGAGAGGTTACCAGCTTTGGAGCTCTTTGTACTGCCATGTCAGCAACGATCGGAACGGGAAATATTGTAGGTGTAGCGACCGCCATTGTGGCTGGTGGACCGGGCGCTTTATTCTGGATGTGGATTGCCGCTTTATTTGGAATGGCAACCAAATATGCAGAGGGTGTTCTGGCAATCTGCTATCGAAGTGTAGACAAAGAAACCGGTCATGTTTTGGGAGGTCCCTTTTACTATATCGAAAACGGAATGGGAAAGAAATGGAGATGGCTGGGAAAAATATTTGCTTTTTTTGGCGCCGGTGTCGGTCTTCTGGGAATCGGAACCTTTACTCAGGTTAATGGCATTACTTCTGCAGTAGGAGATTTTTTTGATAGTCAGAAAGCCTGTACAGTGGCGCTGTTTGGAAGAGAGTATACGGTGGCCGTGCTGATCGCCGGACTGATTTTGACAATTTGTGTTGCACTGGTGGTTTTGGGTGGATTGGAGCGTATTGCTACTGTTTCCCAGATTATCGTGCCGTTTATGGCTGTCTTTTATGTGGCTGCATGCATTACGATTTTATGTGTAAATGCACAAAGGGTTCCTATGGCATTTAAGATGATACTGGAAAGCGCCTTTGGGCTTCGGCCGGCAGCAGGAGGCGCTTTGGGAAGCATTCTTCTTGCAATGCAGAAGGGAATCGCAAGAGGCATTTTTTCAAATGAGGCAGGATTGGGAAGCGCTCCCATTGCTGCTGCAGCAGCCCGTACCAGAGAACCGGTTCGTCAGGGACTGGTTTCGATGACGGGAACCTTTATAGATACGATTATAATCTGTACCATGACAGGTCTTTCAATTGTGCTGACCGGAGCCTATGAGACAGGTCTGGAGGGGGTTGCAGTAACCACTTATGCCTTTAATCACGGGCTTCCTCTGCCCGCCTGGGCCAGTTCCTTTCTTCTGATGGCGTGCCTGATTTTCTTTGCATTTACAACTATTATAGGATGGAATTATTATGGGGAACGCTGTCTGGAGTATTTGTCAGGAGGAAGCAGACGTGCAGTAATGACGTATCGTTTCTTATATATCCTTGCTATTTTTATCGGGCCGTTTATGACGGTTGAGGCGGTCTGGACGATTGCCGATATCTTTAATGCGCTGATGGCAATTCCCAATCTGATTGCGGTACTTGCCCTCAGCGGAGTTGTTGCAGCAGAAACGGGAGATTACTGGAAACGAATGAAAAAATAAGATAGAAGTCTGATTTTAATACGCCTATTGACGGAGCCTTGTATCCATGGTAAGATAGCATCACCAATTAAGACACAATACATAGTGTGCTGACAAAAAAGATAAAACACAATATATAGTATATAATGTAATCGTTCTATTGAGAGGTGACGTATGGATCTAACCAGAGTAAAGGTAGTAAAAAAAGACGGAACAAAAGAGGATTTTAACGTTCAGAAGGTGATTTCCGCCATCAGCAAGTCCGCTGAGAGGGCCATGATCACATTTTCAAAGGCAGAACTGAATTTTATCTGCGAATTTGTAGAAGAGAAGGTTCAGGAGCTGGATCAGGAGCTGATCCCAATTCCCCAGATGCACAATATTGTAGAAGGCGCTCTTGAAAAGGTAAATCCTCTGGTGGCAAAGAGCTATCGGGATTACAGAAACTATAAGCAGGATTTTGTCCGGATGCTGGATGATGTGTATAAGAAGAGCCAGTCTATTATGTACATCGGTGATAAGGAGAACAGCAATACGGACAGCGCCCTGGTATCTACGAAGCGCAGCCTGATTTTTAATGAATTAAATAAATCCCTGTATCAGAAGTTTTTTATGACCGTGGAGGAGCTTCAGGCCTGCCGAGAGGGGTATATTTACATCCATGATATGTCTGCCAGACGCGACACCATGAACTGCTGTCTGTTTGATGTAAAGGCGGTTCTGACCGGGGGCTTTGAGATGGGAAATCTCTGGTATAACGAGCCGAAAACGTTGGATGTGGCCTTTGATGTGATCGGGGATATTGTCTTAAGTGCGGCCAGCCAGCAGTACGGAGGTTTTACGGTTCCCAGCGTGGAGGAGATCCTGGCGCCCTATGCGGAAAAGTCTTATGAAAAGTACATTGAAAAATATCTGGATCTGGGTCTTGCAGCGGACAAGGCCAAAGAGGTGGCCTGGAAGGATGTACAGAGGGATATGGAGCAGGGCTTTCAGGGATGGGAGTACAAGTTTAACTCCGTTTCTTCCAGCCGGGGAGATTACCCCTTTATCACCATGACAGCAGGCACGGGAACGAGCCGTTTTGCCAAGATGGCGACTATGACCATGCTCAATGTGCGCAAGGGCGGACAGGGAAAGAAGGATCATAAAAAGCCTGTGCTTTTCCCGAAGATCGTATTCCTTTATGATGAGGCTCTTCACGGGCCGGGAGGCGAGCTGGAGGATGTGTTTGAGGCAGGGATCGACTGCTCCAGCAAGACCATGTATCCCGACTGGCTGTCCCTGACGGGAAAGGGGTATATCGCCAGTATGTATAAGCGCTATGGCAAAATCATTTCCCCTATGGGCTGCCGTGCCTTTTTATCCCCCTGGTATGAGCGGGGCGGAATGTATCCGGCAGATGATAAGGACTCTCCCGTATTTGTGGGACGGTTTAATATCGGCGTAGTCAGCCTTCACCTTCCTATGATCCTTGCAAAGGCAAGACAGGAGAGCCGGGATTTCTACGAGGTGCTGGACTACTATCTGGAGCTGATCCGCAAGATCCATATCCGCACCTACGCTTACCTGGGCGAGCTGAAGGCATCTACCAATCCGCTGGCCTACTGTGAAGGCGGTTTTTACGGCGGTCATCTGGGTCTGCATGATAAGATCAAGCCCCTTCTTAAAACTGCCACAGCATCCTTTGGCATCACAGCCTTTAATGAGCTTCAGCAGCTGTATAACAAAAAGTCTCTGGTAGAAGATGGACAGTTTGCGCTGGAGGTTCTGGAGCATATCAATAAAAAGATTGAGGAATTTAAGGAAGAGGATGGCAATCTGTATGCCATTTATGCGACTCCGGCGGAAAATCTCTGCGGCCTTCAGGTAAAGCAGTTCCGTGAAAAGTACGGCATCATTGAAAATGTGTCGGACAGGGAGTATGTGAGCAACGGCTTCCATTGTCATGTGACAGAGGACATTACGCCGATTGAAAAGCAGGATCTGGAGTACCGTTTCTGGGAACTGAGCAACGGAGGAAAGATCCAGTATGTGAAATACCCCATCAGCTACAATAAAGAAGCCATCCGTACTCTGGTGCGCCGGGCGATGAAGATGGGCTTTTATGAGGGAGTAAATCTGTCGCTGGCTTACTGTGACGACTGCGGCCATGAGGAACTGGAGATGGATGTGTGTCCTGTCTGCGGCAGCCGCAACCTGACAAAGATTGACCGTATGAACGGTTACCTGAGTTATTCGAGAGTAAAGGGAGATACCCGTTTGAATGAAGCCAAGATGGCTGAAATAGCAGAGAGAAAGAGCATGTAAGAGAAATGAGCAAAAAGGCCGTCGGTATCTGATGCGTTCATCAGACCGGCGGCCTTTTATGGCTCAGACTGGGATTTAGCCAGTAACCCTTCTATATATCCTTCTGCCTTTTTCTTATCTCCCGGACTTAACCGGTCAAACAGTTCCAGAAAGGCCTTTTGCTGCTCTGTGATTGTAGCGGCGGAGCCGTCCGTACTGTAAAACTGGGAAATGGTAATGCCCATGGCCTCGCAGATATGGCGTATGGTGGGGACACTGGGGATGGAAGTGCGGCGGAAAAGATTTCCTATGCTGTTTGGGGAAACGTCCATTTCCTTTGCAAGGCGGTAATGGCTCCAGCCTCTGATGCGGCAGAGTTCTTCAATACGTTCCAGCTCAAAACTCATTGTAGTCATATCAGAAGAGACATCCTTAGAGGATCATCTGCTTCTGCCTCCTGTCGTGCTGTCATTTTCGTGCTTTGTATTATTGTATCCCACAGTTATAAAAAACATCAGGCTGAAATAGAGTGCATGATTTATGCACGAAATAGTGTACAAATGAATAAAAATTACCTTATGCGCAGAAATATACAGTTAGAATCTGCGGATGAAAGGATCTTTAAGCGCTTCTTCTTTGGGAGAGTCGGGGCGGTAGCCAAGGAGGCTGTTTGGGTCTGTTTCAAAGAATTCACACAGGCCTTTCAGTTCAATGTCAGTCACCAGACGTTTGCCGAGCTCGATCCGCAGAATGGTCAGCTTGGAAAAATTGTAGCCATTGACCTGCAGTCTGGCGGCCAGTTCATCCTGAGTCAGCTTTCGAGCCATCCGCAGCTGGCGGATCCGGCTGCCAATGATATTTTTCTGCTCACTGGTGGTTATCTTTCGCATAAAAACTCCTGAATTAATGGTGTACACAAGGCACACCTGTAAAATAATGGTTATGTACTAACTGATTGTAATGAAGAAAATCGAAAAAAAGGTTCCAATAATGAAATTTGGGAAAATAAATTTTGGGGAATAGGGGTCTCCCCCTCCTCCGTCCGTTTCCCAGGGCTCCGGTTTCCGGATGTAAGTAAATCTAAGAGGCTGAAATTTTTCTAAGATTTACTAACAGCCTTCAAAGTCGCCCTGGGAAACGGATGGAGGAGGGGGCTTGGGATACTGTGAGGAAGGAAGTATGCACTTCCATGAATTTCCCTGAGGGAAAATCAGGTGGAAAAAAAAGCGGGTTTATGTTAGACTGGTAGGTAGTACAAAAGAAAGGCTGGCGTATATGAAAAAGTTTATTGAAGAGTTTAAGGCATTTGCACTGAAGGGCAATATGGTCGATCTGGCAGTTGGTATGATTATCGGCAGTGCGTTTACCAGTATTGTTAATTCGCTGGTGAATGATATTTTTATGCCTGTGCTGAGTATTTTTACGGGAAAAATCGATTTTTCCAATATGTTTATTGCTCTGGATGGGAATAAATATCCTACCTTGGAGGCGGCTAAAGAAGTGACGGCTACCATTAACTATGGTTCTTTTATTACTCAGACCATCAATTTTCTGTTAATGGCTCTGGTGGTATTTCTGGCAGTAAAGGCCATCAGTCGTCTGGAAAAAATAGGAAAACAGCCGGAAGCGCCTAAAGCTCCTACGGAGAAAAAATGCCCCTACTGCAGCACCATGATCCCGTTGAGTGCTGTGCGGTGCCCTCACTGCACCTCTAATCTGGATGAACAGGAAAAATAAAGCAGGAGAATAAATAAGATGCGGTATCACAATATTACAAAGGATGATATGCTGAACGGAGAAGGGCTGCGGACTGTGCTGTGGGTGGCAGGATGCAGCCATAACTGTCCCGGCTGCCACAATCCCGTGACCTGGGATGTGAGGGGCGGACTGCCGTTTGATGAGGCGGCAAAAGAGGAGCTGTTTGCTGAACTGGAGAAGGATTATATTTCAGGTGTGACCTTCAGCGGAGGAGATCCCCTTCATCCGGCCAACAGAGAGGACATAGCCCGTCTGGCAGAGGAGATCCGCGGGCGTTATCCCAATAAGACCATATGGCTGTATACAGGCTATGACTGGGAGCAGATCTGTGAATTTGCGCTGCTTAAAAATATAGATGTAGTGGTGGATGGAGAATTCATAGAAGCATATAAGGACGTCAGCCTTCACTGGAAGGGAAGCTCCAATCAGAGAGTGATCGATGTGCAGAGATCCCTTCTTATGGGGGAAGCGGTTCTGTATGAGGAGCCGGACACATGAGGCAGAGCCCTTTGGCAGAAAACCGGCGAAAAGGGATAAAATAAGAGATTGAGAACAAAATACAGGAGAACAGAAAAACGATGATCAGCCGTATTGCAAAATTTCATAAAGTAAGCTTTGAACAATTTAAAGGAGACTGGGAGGATACCTTTGGAAAGCAGGAGGATATACGCAGTATTTATGAGGATATCCGTCTTCCAGAGCGTGCTACTTCAGGCTCTGCAGGATACGATTTTTTTGCTCCAAAAGCATTTGTCATTCAGCCGGGGGAAACGGTAAAGATCCCTACAGGCATCCGGGCAGAAATTGATGAGGGCTGGGTGCTGGCTTTATTTCCAAGAAGCAGCCTGGGATTTAAGTACCGCCTGCAGCTTAATAATACGGTAGGTATTATTGACAGCGATTATTTTTACTCAGATAATGAAGGCCATATGTTTATTAAGATAACGAATGATTCCAATGAAGATAAAACGCTGGAACTGCCAAAGGGCGCAGGCGTTGTCCAGGGGATTTTCCTGCCTTTCGGCATCACCTTAGATGACGCCAGCAGCGGACAGAGAAACGGCGGCTTTGGAAGCACAGATAAAGGAAGGAACTGATCATGGAAGGCAGCAGGAGAAGAAGCTCCTATCCAGGGGGGAGCCGTCCGCTGGGAGCAGGCCGTCCCGGTGATGCAGGCCGGCGGCCGGTAAGGGCCGGCTCTTCATCCGGCCGGAGAAATGGGGGAAACCCCAGGCGGAGAAGGAGAAAGCGCCTGATGAAACGGATTCTCACAGCAGCGTTCTGCCTTATTCTCACAGGAGGAATCGCCTTTGGCGTAAGCCGTCTGGCAGGCTCCTTTCATTTTTCAAAGAAAAAGAAGCTCAGAGCTCAGGGTATTGAGCTTTTAAGGGGAGGAGATGCAGGCGGCGCCGTTTCTGCGTTTGATGAGGCCTTAGCAGCGGCGGGAGATAAAAGCAAAACCTTTAATATCGACGTTCTTTCTTATCGGGCCGAGGCAGAGATGATGCTGGATGATTTTGAGGCAGCAAAACACAGCTGGGATCTGATCCTGGAACAGGGAGGAGATCCCATTTCCGGGCGGTATATGAAGAGCTTTTGCGAGAGCCGTCTGGGGAATAAGGATCAGGCAGTGGCTTTATACAGAGAGGCTCTGGGGATGGAAGAAAAAGGAAAAACATCCCCTGGTTATGAACAGGCTCTTTTGGCAGCAGGAGAAGCCTGTATGGAGGCAGGAGACCATGAGGGCGCCAAGGTATTATATGAAGAGGCCTTAAGAACGACAGGAGGAGATGGGAGATTTGAAAGCAGGGTTCGCTGCCAGATGGGCTTATACCAGATGGCTGAAGAGGACTACGAAGGAGCTGCTGATTCGTTTTATCAGGGATATGACCGGCTGATCACCAGTTATAAGGCAGGTACGGGAGCCAGCCTGGATCAGGCAGCGGCAGCAATCACAGAGGAAAATCAGGCAGACTGGCAGCTTCTTAAGAAGCTGGCGTTTTACCAGGCGGCTGTCTGTGAGTATATGCAGAACTATGAAGAGGCCAAAAGCCGTTTTGAAACATATATCCAGGTATTTGGGCCGGATGAGGCGGCGCAGCATGAGATTGACTTTTTAAATACCAGGATACGGTAGGGAGATATATGGCAGAACTGATTGATTTAAAGGAACTGGAGGAGCGGGTGATCCTGATCGCTGTAAATGTGGGCGATGAGAGGGAGACGTCAGCTTCTCTGGATGAACTGGAAGAACTGGCTCAGACTGCGGGAGCAGTCCCCATTGCAAGGATCGTTCAGAACCGTGAAGCTGTTCATCCTGGGACCTATCTGGGAAAAGGGAAGATTTTAGAGGTTCGAGAGCTCCTGGCTGACACGGGGGCAACGGGTGTCATCTGTGATGATGAGCTTTCCCCGGCCCAGCTGCGCAATCTGGAAGATGCGCTGGATACAAAGGTCATGGACCGCACCATGGTGATCCTGGATATTTTTGCCTCCAGGGCTCATACAAGAGAAGGAAAGATCCAGGTGGAACTGGCGCAGCTGCGTTACCGGGCCATCCGTCTGGTAGGCATGAGAAATTCTCTTTCACGTCTGGGCGGCGGTATCGGAACCAGGGGACCGGGAGAGAAAAAGCTGGAGACAGACCGCCGTCTGATCCACCAGCGGATTGGCCAGTTAAAGCGGGAGCTGGAGGATGTAAAGCGCCATAGAGAGGTCACAAGGCAGCACAGGGAGAAAAATTACAGCCTGACAGCAGCCATTGTGGGATATACCAATGCGGGAAAATCCACTCTGTTAAACCGGCTGACAGGAGCAGGGATCCTGGCGGAAAACAAGCTTTTTGCGACTCTGGATCCCACTACAAGGGCCTTTGTAATGGCAGATGGACAGCAGATCCTTTTGACGGATACGGTAGGATTTATCCGTAAGCTGCCCCATCATCTGATCGATGCCTTTAAGAGTACCCTGGAGGAGGCCCGCTACAGCGATGTGATCCTCCATGTGGTGGACTGCTCCAATCCCCAGATGGATATGCAGATGCATGTGGTAAAGGAAACCTTAAGAGAACTTGAGATTGTGGATAAGACCGTGGTGACGGTGTTTAATAAGATTGACCGTTTGGAGGGAAAGGAGACGGAGCTGCTTCCCAGAGATTTTTCCTCAGACTATCAGGTGAGGATTTCCGCTAAGACAGGAGACGGGTTAAAGAATCTGGAGCAGATTCTTGGGGGCATTATCCGCAGCAGCCGGGTTTATCTGGAAAAGGTATATCCCTACAGCGGTGCGGGAAAGATTCAGACCATACGCGCCTACGGACAGCTTTTGTCCGAGGAGTATACGGAGCAGGGCATTGCAGTAAAGGCCTATGTGCCCGCAGAGCTTTTTGAAGGGCTGTACCGGGATTAAACATACCATCAGTGGCAGTATTAGAAAATATAATAAAACACAACATCTTGTTTAATATATAACATATGGCGTAGATGTTGTGTTTTTTGTGTTCCTCTGCTATAATGAAAAATACATTTCGGTTTAAGTGTAGTAGCTTGTATTTGGAATGTTGAAAGGAGTTTTGAGGTATGATCCAGGTGGTAAAGAGGGATGGGGAAACCGCTGAGTTTTGTCTGAAAAAGATAACGGAGGCAATTAAAAAGGCATTTAGGGCAACGAGGAATGAGTTTAATGATGAGATTTTAGAACTGCTTTCCCTGCGCGTGACGGCTGATTTTCAGCCCAGGATGAAGGATGGAAGCATTTCTGTGGAGGAGATCCAGGACAGCGTGGAGCATGTGCTGGAGCAGACCGGCTACACGGATGTAGCAAAGGCTTATATTCTTTACAGGAAGCAGCGGGAGAAGATCCGCAGCATGAACAGCGCTCTGCTGAACTATAAGGACGTGGTAAACAGCTATGTAAAGGTGGAGGACTGGCGTGTAAAGGAAAATTCCACAGTGACCTATTCCGTAGGCGGCCTGATCCTGAGTAATTCCGGCGCGGTGACGGCAAACTACTGGCTCAGCGAGATCTATGATCAGGAGATTGCAGATGCCCACAGAAATGCGGATATCCATATCCATGATCTTTCCATGCTCACAGGCTACTGTGCCGGCTGGTCTTTAAAGCAGCTTCTGATGGAGGGACTGGGGGGGATTCCGGGAAAGATCACCTCGGCTCCTGCAAAGCATTTGTCCGTTCTGTGCAACCAGATGGTAAATTTTTTGGGAATCATGCAGAACGAGTGGGCAGGCGCTCAGGCGTTTTCCTCCTTTGATACCTATCTGGCTCCCTTTGTAAAAGCAGACCATCTGTCCTACGGGGAGGTAAAAAAGTGTATTGAATCCTTTATTTACGGAGTAAATACCCCCAGCCGCTGGGGAACGCAGGCGCCTTTTTCCAACATCACTCTGGACTGGACTGTTCCCGATGATATGGCAGAGATGAATGCCATTGTAGGCGGCCGGGAGATGGATTTTAAATATAAGGACTGTAAGGCAGAGATGGACATGGTAAACCGGGCCTTTATTGAAACCATGATTGAGGGAGATGCCAATGGACGGGGCTTCCAGTATCCTATTCCCACCTATTCCATTACAAAGGATTTTGACTGGTCTGATACGGAGAACAACCGCCTGCTTTTTGAGATGACTTCCAAATACGGAACTCCATATTTTTCCAATTACATTAACAGTGATATGCAGCCGAGCGATGTGCGCAGTATGTGCTGCCGTCTGCGTCTGGATCTGAGGGAGCTGCGGCGCAAGACGGGAGGATTTTTCGGCTCAGGAGAAAGCACAGGTTCTGTGGGTGTGGTGACGATCAATATTCCGAGAATTGCGTATCTGGCAGAAGATGAGGCGGATTTTTACCGCCGTCTGGACCGGATGATGGATATCAGCGCCAGATCCTTAAAGACCAAGCGGGAAGTGATCACAAAGCTTCTGGAGCAGGGATTGTACCCCTATACGAAACGGTATCTTGGCACTTTTGAAAATCATTTTTCCACCATCGGCCTCATCGGCATGAATGAAGCAGGGCTGAATGCACGCTGGATCCGGAAGGATATGACCCAGCCGGAGTGCCAGAGGTTTACCAGAGAGGTTCTGGATCATATGAGAGAGCGGCTGTCGGACTATCAGGAGGAGTATGGCGACCTCTACAATCTGGAGGCTACTCCTGCAGAGTCTACCACTTACCGTCTGGCAAAGCATGATAAGGAGCGCTATCCCGATATTATCACCGCGGGAAAGGAAGGGGAAACGCCCTATTATACCAACAGCTCTCACCTTCCTGTAGGCTATACAGAGGATATTTTCGATGCGCTGGATATCCAGGACGAGCTTCAGACCCGCTATACCTCAGGTACGGTGTTCCATGCCTTTCTGGGAGAAAAGCTGCCGGACTGGAAGGCAGCGGCCAGTCTGGTGCGTACGATCGCGCAGAATTATAAGCTTCCATATTATACCCTGTCTCCCACCTATTCCATCTGTAAAAGTCACGGCTATCTGGCAGGAGAGCACTTTACCTGTCCGATCTGTAAGCAGAAGGCAGAGGTTTACAGCCGCATCACAGGGTATTACCGTCCTGTACAGAACTGGAATGAGGGAAAACTTCAGGAATATAAGGACCGTATAACATATGATACAGGAAAATCCGTCCTGAAAAAAGAGCCGGTTTCCATGAGGCCGGTGGAACGTGTGGAAGCGGAATCTCAGAATGAGAGCGGGGAGGGTTTAAAAAAGAAGCCCCAGCTGTATCTGTTTACAACCAGAACCTGTCCAAACTGCCGCACAGCCAAAGAATTTTTAAAGGGCGTGGATTATCAGATCATTGACGCCGAGGAGCATCCGGAGCTGGCAGAGAAGTTTGGGATCATGCAGGCCCCTACTCTTGTTCTGGTGCGGGACGGCGTGGTGCAGAAATTTGCCAATGCGTCCAATATCCGCAGATTTGCGGAAGAAGTAAAAGCCTGAAGCCGGGCAGCGAACATTGCATGCCAGACCGATTATACGGTAAAGTGTAAAACGTATGATACGCAGGGTTTAAAACGTCCCCCGGACTGCGGTCGAAAAGACTTGCGGCCCGGGGGTTTTTGGGTGATAATGAGTAAGAGTCAGGGCTTTGCTTTGCCAAGAGCCGTATTTACGGCCTGTAAAAGAGCCAGGGAGGTGTAGCGGGAGGAGTCAGGGTATGTAAGATTTTCCGTTGACTGGGTGTTCACGATCTGCTCTGCCAGGCCTTCCATTGTGGGCTGCATCAGGGGATACATGGTGGCGACAGCTTCGCTTAGGGGCACCAGGGTCACGGCACGGATCTGATCCTTATCAACCGTTACCTCTACATTTACCTGTTCGTTTCCAAGGGTCAGGGAGGTGCTGTAGACGCCGGGAACATAGGCGGTCTGCTGTGCCTTTGCGGCATCTGTTTCGGAAGTATTTTCATTTCCATGGCGGAACATGATGAAACAGAGGGTGATAAGGAGAATGGCCAGTCCGGCGAAAATGGCTGTGTAGATGATCTCCTTCATCCGCAGCACCACGATTTTGGTTTTGGAACTCATAGTGTCAGGACCTCTGAGAGAATTTGTTACAGCATATGAGACGGGAGGATAAAATATGTCATTGCAGTTTGTTATGGGAGGCGCAGGTTCGGGAAAAACACGGTATCTGTATGAAACAGCCATAAAACAGGCCGTGGAGCAGCCGGACCGGCTGTTCCTGTTTGTTGTACCGGAGCAGTATACCATGCAGACACAAAAGGAACTGGTGCGCCTTCACCCCAGAAAGGGCCTGATGAACATGGACGTTTTAAGCTTTAAGCGTCTGGCCTACCGGGTATTTGAGGATCTGGGAGTGCAGGTTCCGGCTGTGCTGGATGATATGGGAAAATCCATGGTACTCAGAAAGGTAGCTGGAATGGTAAGGCGGGATCTGGGGCTTTACGGCAGCCATTTAGAGCAGCCAGGCTTTATCAGTCAGCTGAAATCACAGATTTCAGAGCTGGGCCAGTACGGCATCCGCCCGGAGGATTTAAAACAGGTAGAGGCAGAAACGGATCATCCTCTTTTAAAGGACAAGCTTAAGGATCTGGGAGTGATCTATAAGAGCTTTCGGGACTATATTGAGGATCACTATATTACGGCAGAGGAAATTCTGGATATCCTTTGCAGGGAACTTCCAAGATGGGAAAAGCTGAAAAACAGCGTGATCTATCTGGACGGCTATACAGGCTTTACTCCGGTACAGTACCGGCTGGCGGAGCTGTTTATGCTCCATGCCAGAGAGGTAGTATGTACGGTGACCGTGGATCTGCGGGAAAATCCCTATGAGAAATGCGGGATCCAGCATTTGTTTTACATGGGACGTCATACCGTATGCCGGTTAAAGGAGCTGGCAGACCGCCATCATGTGGAAATAAAACAGGAAATCCGCTGTGACAGGCGTCCGAGCTGGCGGTTTAAAGACAGCGAAAGCCTGGATTTTCTGGAACAGAATCTGTACCGGTATACGGGAAAGGTATGGGCAGGGAAAAAGCCTGATATCCGGCTGTGCCAGGGAAAGACTCCGGCAGAGGAGGCTGCTTATATCTGCACCATGGTAAACCGGCTGGTGCGGGAAGACGGCCTTCGATACAGGGAGATTGCTGTGATTACGGGAGATCCGGTTTCCTATGGCAGAGAGCTTATACATCCCTTTGAGGAAGCAGGGATTCCCTATTTTATGGATCAGAAGAAAAGCATTCTGGAAAATCCTATGGTAGAGCTTATACGGGCAGCACTGGAAACGGTCCGGGACTGCTCCTATGAGAGCGTGTTCCGTTATCTGAAAACAGGACTGGTATATGACAGAGAAACGGGGAATTCAGAGGAAAATGAAGATACTCCTGTATTTTCCAGGGAAAATGTGTCTGTTCTTACCGATCGACTGGAAAATTATGTAAGAGCTCTGGGAATCCGGGGATGGAAGAAATGGGATCAGGAGTGGACCAGGCCTTCTCGGGGCGGAGAACGGCTCAATTTAAAGGAATTAAATCAGTACCGCCAGTGGGTTTTAGCCCCTCTTAAGGAGCTGCGGGAAGCATTTTCACAGGAAGGAGCCTCTATTTCTACAGTGACATCCGCCGTAAGAAGCTTTTTAGAGAAGATGGAACTTAAGGAAAAGCTGGAGGAATATGCAGAGTTTTTTGAAATGAGGCATTGCCGGGGAGATGAGAATCTGGCAAAGGAGTATGGTCAGGTCTATGAACGTGTGGAGGAGCTGCTTTTGCGTCTGGAGGGGCTGTTGGGCGAGGAAAAGGCAGACCGGAAAAATTATATCCAGATACTGGAAGCTGGATTTGAGGAAATCCGGGTGGGCGTGATCCCTGCTACGGCAGATCAGGTGATGATCGGAGATCTGACCCGAAGCCGTCTGGAATCGGTGAAGGTCTTATTTTTTGCCGGATTAAACGAAGGCCTTGTACCTCAGAGAAAATCAGGAGGAAGTCTTTTGACAGATACAGACCGGGAAATCTTCCGTTCCTTTGATATGGAGCTGGCGCCTACGGCCAGAGAGGACAGCTGTATTCAGAAATTTTATCTTTATTTAATGCTGTGCAAGCCCTCACGCAAATTGATCCTTACCTGGGCTGCCTCTTCGGGAGACGGAAAGAGTATGCGCCCCTCCAGCCTGATCGGAGAGGTAAAAAAGCTGTTTGGGGAGCTTCGGGAGGAAATCTGCTTTGAAGAGGGATATCCCATCCAGACGATCTGGGACGGAAGACAACGGCTTATAGGGATGCTGCGTGAGGCCAGGGAAAGTCAGGAAAAGAAGCCGGCATTTTTAGAGCTGTACCGCTATTTTTACAGTGAGGAGGCGTACAGGGAACAGGTAAAACAGCTGGTGAATGCGGCCTTTTTTACCTATGAGGACCGCGGGATCGGACGGGCTGCAGCCAGAGCGCTTTACGGAAGGACTCTGGAGGGAAGCGTTACCCGACTGGAGCAGTTCGCTTCCTGTGCCTATGCCCATTTTCTGAAATTCGGCCTGGAGCTCATGGAGCGGCAGGAATACCGGCTGGAGGCAGTGGATATGGGAAATCTGTTCCACCAGTCCATTGACCTGTGCTTTCAGGCGATCCAGAGCAGGAAGCTGGACTGGAAAGGGATTACGGAGGCTGAGAGAAAGGCTCTGGTAAGGGAATGTGTGGAGCAGGTGACAGGCCAGTATGGGAATACCATTATGGAAAGCTCTGCCCGCAATGCCTATCTGGCCTGCCGGGTGGAACGGATCACAGACCGTACCATCTGGGCTCTGGCAGAGCAGGTGAAAAAGGGAGATTTTGTACCGGCAGGTTTCGAGGTGTCCTTTTCCGCCATTGATGATCTGAAGGCCATGCGGATCCGGCTGTCCGAGGACGAAAAGCTCCAGCTGAAGGGGCGGATTGACCGGCTGGACCTGTGCGAGGATGAGGAGCATATCTATGTGAAAATCATTGACTACAAATCAGGGAGCACCTCCTTTGACCTGGCGGCCCTTTATTACGGCCTTCAGCTTCAGCTGGTGGTGTACATGGATGCTGCATTAGAGATGCAGGAGCGGAAGAATCCGGGAAAGGAGGCCGTACCTGCGGGGATTTTCTATTACAACATTAAGGATCCGGTAGTGGACAAGGATGGGGAAATGAGCCCGGAGTTTATTGAGAAGCAGATTTTAAAGCAGCTTCGGATGAATGGGCTGGTAAACAGCGACCCGGATGTGATCCATCATCTGGATCGTGAGATGGTGAAGGATTCGGATGTGATCCCGGTTGTATTCGGAAAGGACGGAGGCGTGCAGGAATCACGTTCCAGCGTGGCAAAGGCGGTGCAGTTTGAAACCCTTCGCGCCTTTGTGGGACGGAAACTGAAAGCTTCGGGAAAACAGATCCTTAACGGCGATACGGCGCTTCGTCCTTATAAGCAAGGAAGCCGTACTGCCTGTGATTACTGTCCGTATCATGCAGTCTGCGGCTTTGATACCAAGACAGCAGGCTATGGCTTCAGGCAGCTTTGTTCCATGAGCCCGAACGCAGTATGGGAGGCCATCGAGAGAGAGGAGGAAGAAAATGGCAGTGAACTGGACTGATGAACAAAAACAGGTCATTAACAGCCGGAACAGCAGTCTTTTAGTCTCTGCTGCAGCAGGCAGCGGAAAGACGGCCGTACTGGTAGAAAGGATCATTTCCATGATCAGCGAGGGGGATCATCCGTTAAATATTGACCAGCTTCTGGTAATGACCTTTACCAATGCGGCGGCGGCTGAGATGCGTGAGAGGATTGGCGCGGCAGTAGAAAAAAAGCTGCGGGAGCATCCCCTAGATGAGCACCTGTGGCTTCAGGCTGCCTTAATTCCCCAGGCCCAGATCATGACCATTGACAGCTTCTGCCTGAATCTCATACGAAACCATTACAACAGCCTTGACATTGACCCGTCTTTTCGGATCGGGGATGAGGGGGAGCTGACCCTATTAAGGGGCGATGTGATGGAGGAGCTCTTAGAGGCGTGTTATCAGGAGGAAAATGAAGATTTTATCCGGTTTGCAGAGCAGTTTGGGGCCGGAAAGTCGGATAAGGCCATGGAGGATGTGATCGTACAGGCCTGGCAGTTTTCCCAGAGCCATCCATGGCCCGGCGAATGGCTGGACGAATGCAGACGGCAGCTGAAACAGGAGGCAGAGGGAAATCTGGATGAAAGCCCGTGGATGAAATTCCTTTTAAAGGACACGGCGCTGCAGATGGAGGAGCTTACACATCAGCTTCAGGCGGCCTTGGAGGTGTGCAGGGAGGAAGGGGGACCTGCCGTTTATGAGCCCATGCTGGAAAATGACCTTGCAGGGCTTTTAGGAATTAAGAAGGCGGCGGAAAGAGGAACCTTTGAGAAGCTTTATGAAGCCCTTCAGGCTATGGAGTTTGTCCGTCTGGCAGCGGCCAGAAACAAGGCCATTGACGAGGATAAAAAGGAGTATGTAAAGGAATGCCGGACCCAGGTGAAAAAGCTGGTTGAAAAATGCCGGGAAAGCTTTGGCTTTCAGAGTCCAAAAGAAGCGGCAGAGGCGATGGCAGGGGCTGCTCCTGTGGTTGAAACGCTCCTTGATATGGTACAGAAATTTGACGATTTTTACCGGGAGGCAAAGCGGGAGCGGAATGTACTTGATTTTAACGATCTGGAGCATCTGGCCTTAGAGGTGCTTCTTGAGGGAGATTCTCCCAGACAGCCTTCGGCAGTGGCAAAAGAGCTTCAGAGGCAGTATGAGGAGATCCTGGTGGATGAATATCAGGACAGCAACCTGGTTCAGGAAACATTGATCGGGAGCATTTCAAGAGAAGAAACGGGCCATCCCAACGTGTTTATGGTAGGAGATGTAAAGCAGAGCATTTACCGCTTCCGTCTGGCGAGACCGGAGCTTTTCTTGGAGAAGTATGCATCCTATACCAGAGAAAAAAGCCCTCACCAGATGATTGAACTCAGGCAGAATTTCCGAAGCCGGGACACGGTGTTAGCCTTTATCAATGACATTTTTTACCAGATCATGACGCCGGGGCTGGGCGGTATCCGGTACACCGAGGAAACCGCCCTGTATCCGGGAGCTGTTTTTGCATCGGCAGAGGGAATGGCCGGAGTTCCATCCAGGCTTTTGATGGCGGATACGGGATCAGATGCCTATAAACAGCTGGATGAGGATGCCATGGGATATACGGCAAGAGAAATGGAAGCAAAGATGATCGCAGGAGAAATACGACGGCTGACCGATGAAACGGACGGCCTTCTTGTGTGGGATAAGGAGCAGGAGAAATACAGAAGGGCCTGTCTGGGAGATATGGTGATCCTTCTTCGGAGCATGACCGGCTGGTCCGAGACTTTAGTCAGCGTGCTGATGAATGAGGGAATCCCCGCCAGAGCCCAGACACGCACCGGGTATTTTTCCACCACAGAGGTTGAAACGGTTTTAAGCCTGCTGTCCGTGATTGACAATCCCATGCAGGACATTCCCCTTGCAGCAGTTTTGCGCTCCCCTGTAGTGGGAATGAGTGATGATGAGATGGCCTGGATGATGGCGTCCTATAAGAAAAACACAAAAAAAGGCCAGGACAGGGGCGTATATGGAGCATGGAAACTGTGGGAGGAAGAACGGGAGCATCCGGGTCTGAGAGAAGCTTTGGAGCATCCGGGTGGAGCATTTGAGAATGAAACCGGAGACTCCGAGGATGCAGTCCGGATAGGCGCCGCCGTTGTCCCAGTGGAGCAGGCTGCACTTATATGGAAAAAACTGGAGGATTTCGGAGCGCTTTTAAAGGAGCTGCGCACAGAGGCCAGATATCGCCCTATCCACGAACTGCTGTATTATGTATACAGGCGCAGCAGATATTATGATTATGTATCTGCCATGCCCGCAGGGGAGATCCGCCGGGGCAATCTGGATATGCTGGTGGAGAAGGCAGCGGCTTATGAGGCGACCAGATACAAGGGCCTGTTCCATTTTGTAAGGTATATTGAACGGCTGAAAAAATACGATACGGATTTTGGAGAAGCTGCCGTGGCCGGCGAGGAAAAAAACATGGTCCGCATTATGAGCATCCATAAGAGCAAGGGACTGGAATTTCCAGTGGTATTTCTGGCAGGAATGGGAAAAAAGTTTAACCAGAGGGATGCTTACGGCACTCTTCTTTTAGATGCAGACATGGGGGCGGCGGCCGATTGGCTGGATCTTAAGCTGCGCACAAAGACTCCCACGCTCAAAAAACAGGTTTTAAAGCGGCGCCTGGAACTGGAAACCATGGGAGAGGAGCTCAGGATTCTCTATGTAGCCATGACCCGTGCAAAAGAGGAGCTGATCATGACAGGAACGGATCGCAGCCTTTCAAGTAAGCTGGAGCGCTGGAGAACCGGAAGGACGGAGGGAAGACAGCTTCCATTCACTCTTTTATCCGGAGCAGGTTCCTATCTGGACTGGATTCTTATGGCAGCCGGTGCAGTGCCGCAGGAACATTTTGAAATGATCAAGGTGCAGCCCGAAACACTGGTGGGAGAAGAGGTAACAAGACAGATGGAACGGAAAATGGCAAAGGAGGATCTGTTGGAACTGGATGCAGGTTATACCTATGATGAAGAGATGAAAAAGGAGCTGGAACAGGCATTTTCCTATGCTTACCCTTATGAAAGCGATACAGGGCTTTACACGCTGGTTTCTGTGTCTGAGCTTAAAAAGCAGAGCCAGATCGGCCGGGAAGAGGAGGCAATGGGAACCGGCCGGGAAGAGGACGGCTGGATCAGGGATCTGGACGAGGAAAAAGCAGAAGACTCGGTCAAAGAGACAGAAGCAGGGGGGACGGTTCAAGAAGCAGAAGCCTCTGAAGCAGGAGCGAAAGAAGGGAAGAAGGTTTATGGCCGGTCAGGCGGTTCTAAGAGAGGTACTGCATACCACCGGGCGCTGGAATGTCTTTCCTTCCATGAACTGCACAGCCTTTCAGATACAAAAAAGGCCCTGTTTTCGCTCTATGAGCAGGGATATCTGGATCAGGAGTCTTATGAGTGGATCAACCCCTGGGATATTTGGAAATTTGTGGAAAGCCCGCTGGGGAAATCCATGGCAAAGGCGCAGGCAGAGGGGCGGCTTTTTAAGGAACAGCAGTTTATGATTGGTGTTCCCGCTTCCGAAATGGGCCATGAGGACTCTGAAGAGCTGGTGCTGGTTCAGGGAGTCATTGACGCTTTTATCGAAGAGCCGGAGGGACTTCTGTTAATCGATTACAAGACAGACAGGATATCCGGAAAGGATAAAGAAATGGGGAAAGAGCGTTTAAAGGAGCGCTACCGGACTCAGATTGACTGCTACGAACGGGCATTGTGCCAGATCACAGGGAAAACGGTAGCGCGAAGGTGTATCTACTCCTTTGCATTAAGAGAAGAGATAGAGATTTAACCCGAAACGGTCCCGGCTGCATCAGACTGCAACCGGGATTTTGTGCTCAAAGGGATGGAACTGGTAGTTTTCCAGTCGGAAACTGTCCGTGGTAAACTGATAGAAATCCTTCACTTCAGGATCCACCCAAAGCGTGGGGCCTTCAAAGGGCTGTTTTTTAATCAGTTCTTCTACCATGGGGATATGGCGGTCATAGATATGGGCGTCTGCGATCACATGAACCAGTTCCCCGGCCTTCAAGCCGCTTACCTGTGCAAACATATGAAGAAGCACTGCGTACTGGCAGACATTCCAGCTGTTGGCAGTGAGCATATCCTGAGAACGCTGGTTTAAGATGCCGTTTAAGGTATTCCCTGATACATTAAAGGTCATGCTGTAGGCACAGGGATAGAGGTTCATCTCAGAGAGATCATGGTGATTGTAGATGTTGGACATGATCCGGCGGCTTAATGGATTGTGCTTTAAGTCATAGAGGATCCGGTCTACCTGATCGAACTCCCCTTCTTTGTAATGGTGCTTTACGCCCAGCTGGTAGCCGTAGGCCTTTCCGATGCTTCCCGTTTCATCCGCCCAGGAATCCCATATGTGGCTTTTTAAGTCATGGATATTGTTGGACTTTTTCTGCCAGATCCATAAAAGCTCGTCTACAGCCGATTTAAACGCGGTTCTGCGCAGGGTGATAACGGGAAATTCCTTTGTAAGATCGTAACGGTTTACGATGCCGAAGCGCTTGATGGTGTGAGCCGGAGTCCCATCCTCCCATACCGGGCGTACCTCATGGTCTGTGTCCCAGACGCCGTTTTCTAAAATATCTTTACAGTTTTGTATAAAAAGCTGGTCTGCATAGCTCATAGATTGTATCCTCCTGATGGCAGTGATAGTATGTTGCAGTTCTGAGTATAGCAGATATGGGGCCGGGTGACAATATGGAGATATTTGAGTTTCCGCATTCTGCACCGCACCCTGGAGTCTGCTGTGCCGGGTTCCGGTTTCCAGTCATAAGAAAATCTAAGAGGCTGAATTTTTTCTAAAAGCAAAAACCATATCAAAAACTCGCTGCGCTCATACAGGTTTGATATGGCTTTTAACGAAAAAATTGATCCTCTAAGGTTTTCTAATGACCTCCAAAGTCACCCGGCACAGCAGGCTCCAGGGCGCACTGCAAAATGCGGAAACTCAAGGGAGATATCTCAAAACATTTACAAAACACAGGGAAAACGGTATACTGGGGACAGCATATTATGAGCAGAAGGAAAGGCAGGAAAGAGTGATGACACAGAAACGGATTCGGGATTATGGTATCATGCCGGGGCGGATAAAGACGGGAAAGAGGAATAAGATAACGGATGTTCCCGGAGTGCGGGTAGGACACTGTACGGTAAAAGAAGGAGAGATTCATACAGGCGTTACAGTGATCCTTCCGGGGCCGGATAATGCCTTTTTAAATCCTTATACAGCGGCCGCCTATGTGCACAACGGTTTTGGAAAAAGCTGCGGACTGATACAGATTCAGGAACTTGGTACGCTGGAAACTCCCATTGCCCTTACAAATACGCTGAATGTGGGGAAAGTATGGGACGCTGTGGCAGAATATGTGCTTAGGCAGTGTGAAAATGACGGTGCAGAGGCTTTAAGCATCAATCCCGTGGTAGGAGAATGCAATGACAGCCGCATTAACCGGATTTCCCTCAGGGCCATTGGGGCAGGGCAGGTAAAGAAAGCCTTTGACGCTGCCGGGGAAGATCCGGAGGAAGGGGATGTGGGAGCCGGAGCCGGAACAATCTGTTATGGCTTAAAAGGCGGGATCGGCACATCTTCCAGAGTCATAAAGGTGGGAGAGAAGGAGTATACCATCGGCGTGCTGGTTCAGTCCAATTTCGGGGCAACGGAAGATCTGATGGTTGACGGCAGACCCCTTGGACGGGAAATTCTGGAAAAGTATGGAAATGAAGCAGAGGATCCGGTGAAAAAGACGGCTTTTTCTGAACAGGATAAGGGATCCATTATGAGTATTCTAGCAACGGATCTTCCGGTGACAGACAGGCAGCTTACCCGTATCATCCGCCGTCTGGGAGTGGGGATTGCCCGTACAGGCGCCTACACAGGCCACGGAAGCGGGGAAGTGATGATCGGCTTTACTACAGCGAACCGTGTTCCAACGAAAGGGCTCCGAAGAGAAGAGGAAGAGCTTCGTACCCTGACTGCCATCCCTGAGGAGACCATCAACCGTGCATTTCTGGCAGCAGCAGAGGCAGAAGAGGAAGCGATTCTCAATTCCATGGCAGCGGCAGGGGAAACGAGGGGGCTGAAGGGGGAATACTATCGCAGCCTGAGTGACATTCTGTCCCAGGAGGGAGAAATTCATTGAATTCCTATAAGACGTTGATCCCGCGTATGACTTTACAGGAAAAGGCGGCGCTTTTAGGCGGCAAGGGAGAGTGGGAAACCAGGGATATTCCCAGACTGGGGATTCCTTCTATGGTGTGTTCCGACGGCCCCAGCGGTCTGCGCCGCCAGGCCGGAACGGGAGACCATTTAGGCCTGAATCCATCCCTTCCGGCCACCTGTTTTCCGTGCCCTTCCCTTATGGCCTGCAGCTGGGATCAGGAGCTGGAGGAAGCGATCGGAGCTGCCCTGGGGGAAGAAGCCGCAGATCAGGGTGTGGATATTCTTCTGGGGCCGGGATTAAATATCAAGAGAAATCCGCTCTGCGGCCGGAATTTTGAATATTTTTCCGAGGATCCCTATTTTTCCGGAAAAATGGCGGCTGCCTTTATCCGCGGAGTGGAGAGCCAGGGAATCGCTGCCTGCCCCAAGCACTTTGCAGTAAACAGCCAGGAGCTGCGGCGGATGACGATGAACGCGGTGGTGGATGAGAGAACTCTGCGGGAAATCTATCTCACCGGCTTTGAGACCGCAATAAAAGAGGGAAAATGCAGGGCGCTCATGACTTCCTATAATCAGGTAAACGGCATCTATGCCAATGAACATCCCCATCTTTTAAAGGAAATCCTGCGAAAAGAGTGGGGCTTTTGCGGAGCCGTCATTACAGACTGGGGCGGCTCGAACGATCACTGTGCCGGAGTGAAAAACGGTTCTTCTCTGGAAATGCCGGCTCCCGGCTTAAGCTCTGCCGCAGCGCTTTTAAAGGGAGTAGAGGAAGGCAGGATTACGGAACAGGATCTGGATGAACGGGTGGAAGAGATCCTGAACCTGCTCCCTGGACAGAAGAAAATGTTCAAACAAAATAAAATGCCAGAGAATTCTCCGGAGAGGGAAACGCTTTATGAAGCCCATCACCATCTGGCGCGCAGAGCCTGTGCAGAGAGTGTGGTGCTTTTAAAAAATGAAACGGATACCCTGCCTCTTAAATCCGGTACCCGGATTGCCGTAATCGGCGATTTTGCCTATGAATCCCGGTATCAGGGGGCCGGTTCTTCCATGGTAAATGCCTGGAAGGTGGATTCTGTAAAGGAATGTCTGGAAGGGGAGACGGGGCTTGAATGGAAAAAAATGGGAATCACTGTTTCCGGTTTTTCAAGAGGATATCTCCGGGATGGAAGGCAGGATGCAGCGCTGGAAAAAGAGGCTGTTGACCTGGCAAAAACGGCAGATCAGATCCTGTTTTTCTTTGGGCTCAATGAATCCTGGGAGACGGAAGGAATGGATCGCAGCCATCTTAGGATACCGGAAAATCAGATTCACCTTTTAGAGCGGCTTTCCCGCCTGGAGCTTCCGGTTGTAGGGATTCTGTGTACAGGAAGTGTGGTGGAAATGCCCTGGGAAGGCCATCTAAAGGCGCTTCTTTACGGAGGACTCTGGGGCCAGGCGGGAGCCGGCGCCGTTTTAGACCTTCTTTCAGGAAAATTAAACCCATGCGGAAAGCTGGCAGAAAGCTGGCCGGTGAAATACGAAGACACCCCGTCCTTTCAGTACTATCCTTCCAAAGAGAGAAATTCTGAGTACCGGGAGGGGATTTATGTGGGATACCGCTATTATGACACAGCAGGCGTTCCAATCCGTTTTCCTTTTGGCTTTGGACTGTCCTATACAAAATTTGACTACAGCGGTTTAAAGATCACACCTGAGGGGGTGTCCTTTGTGCTTGAAAATACAGGCAGCAGGGACGGCGCAGAGATCATTCAGCTCTATACAGGCCTTCCCGGAGCACGTATTTTTCGGCCTAAACGGGAATTAAAGGGCTTTTGCAAGGTGTTTTTAAAGGTTGGGGAGAAAAAAGAGGTGTTTCTTCCCTTTGATTCTATGACCTTCCGGTATTGGAACGGAAGAACCGGACAGTGGGAGAGGGAAGGAGGTTTTTACCGCATCAGCATTGGTTCCGGGCTTACGGATATCCGTCTGGAAGGGGAAGTTTTTCAGGAGGGAACCACAGACAGCCTTCCATGGGAGGTGAACGAGCTTCCCTCTTATGCTTCCGGCCGGATCCGGTCTGTGCCGGATGAGGAGTACGAGCGCCTGTTAGGCTGTCCCATTCCGGACGGAAGCTGGAAGGGGGAACTGGGGATTAACGATGCTCTCTGCCAGATGTATTATGCCAAAAGTCCGCTGGCAAGGCTGATATGCCGGATTTTAAAGCACCGCCTTGAGAACGCGCAGAAGAAAGGCATTCCTGATTTAAATACCCTTTTTCAGTATAATATGCCGTTCCGGGCCATGGCGAAGATGACAGGAGGCTGGATTTCCATGGAAATGGCCGAATCGTTAACCTATGCGGCAAACGGCCGCCATTTTTATGGTATCACTGGCTTTATAAGGGGATTTTTAAAAAACAGGCGTCTGGAGAGGCGGTATGAGCAGGCGCTGAAAGGTAAGACGGCGCCGGAGGATAAGACGGAACCGAATGTGGGAAACCCATGGAGCAAAGCCCATCCGCAGCTGTGGGAATTTATCCTGTTTAATCTTCTTTCCAACTGTGCTACCATTACTAATTTTGTGGTAATGTGGCTGTGTACAGGCTGGGTTTTTAAGGGGCTGGCAGACATTCCCTTCCGGTTTTTCATATTTGATTATGGGGAAGATGCATTGGGGCTTTGCGGTTTTCTAAGCTTTCTTACAGCCACAGCTCTGGCCCAGATGGTAAATTTCTTTGTTCAGAAAAACTGGGTTTTCCGGTCCGATGCCGCATTTAGCAGGGCAGCGCCCCGATATATTCTTCTGGCAGTGTTTCTTGTGATCCTTTCGGCTGCCCTGCCGGCTTGGAGCCAGAAGCTTTTTGCAGGTTTGGGAGTCCCTGAAGCATTTGCTCCTACCTGTGCCAACGGGCTTAATATCCTGGCTCAGGTGGTGATCAGTTATCCTGCCATGAAATTCTGGATTATGCCTGGTCAGGCCTGTCCAAAGAAAAATAAGAAAAAAAGGAGAAAAAAATGATGCAGTTTGAGAAATATACAGAATATGCCGTAGAACAGGCAAAGAAGCTTTTAGCCATCGACAGTCCTTCCGGATATGGCTATTATGTGACGGAGTATTTATTAAAGGAGTTTGCCGCTTTGGGGATTCCGGCCCGCCGGACCATAAAAGGCGGAGTGATTGCTGACTTTGGAGGAAAAGAGGATGAGAACGGCATCCTTCTGGAAGCCCACTGCGACACCCTTGGAGGTATGGTTTCCCAGATCAAGGAAAACGGCCGCCTTAAACTGACCAATATCGGCGGCATGAAGCCTGCCAATGCAGAGGCTGAAAACGTGCGCATCATTACAAAGGGAGGGAACGTCTATGAGGGCGTCTGCCAGCTTGTCAATGCGTCTGTTCATGTGAACGGAAACTACGAAACAACGGAGCGCAGCTGGGATACAGTAGAGGTTTTAGTGGATGAATGTGTAAAAACAAAAGAGGATACCGTGAAGCTGGGGATCATGGCAGGTGATTATGTATGCTTTGAGCCGAGGACCAGGGTTACAGCTTCAGGCTATATCAAGAGCCGTTTTCTGGATGATAAGCTGTCTGCAGCGATCCTGCTGGCATACGGACGGTATTTAAAGGAGGAAAAGGTGGTTCCTGAGCGCCATGTATATGCGCATTTTACCATTTATGAGGAAGTGGGACACGGAGGCTCTGCTTCTGTGCCTGAAGGCGTTACAGAGGCCTGGTCGGTGGATATGGGCTGTGTGGGAGACGGACTTACCTGTACGGAGCATGAGGTTTCGATCTGTGCAAAGGACAGCGGGGGCCCCTACAATTATGAGGTTGTCTGCCGGCTGGTGGAGCTGGCGAAGGAGCATGAGATCGGCTATGCTGTGGATGTATATCCTCATTATGGCTCCGATGTGGAAACCACGCTCCGCTCTGGTCATGACATCCGCCATGCGTTGATCGGTCCCGGCGTTTACGCGTCCCATGGTTATGAGCGCAGCCATAAGGACGGCGTCTGCAATACATTCCGTCTGATCCAGGCATATCTGGGATAGGGAATATGAAAAAGGGAGGCTCCATATAATATCCAGAGGATAAAAAAGGAGCTTCTTTTTTTATGGACAGGCGCATCCTGTTTATTTTGATCATGTCGCTGGCTGTTCCCTATGGCTGTTCTATGGCTCTTTTAGGCACTTCTTTGGCAAAGCCCGGCGGGCTTAAGGAACAGGAGGCTCTTTCGGCTGCTTGGGCTTCTGATTCCCGGGAAAAACGGTCTTTTCGCAGAATCCGCATGGACATGGAAGATCCACCGGAAAAAACGGTAGATCTGGAAACGTATCTTCCCATTGTGGTGGCAGGACAGATTTCGGCAGAGTCTCATCCGGAGGCGATAAAAGCCCAGACCATTTTGGCAAGGACCTATATCTGCCGTCAGATGGAACAGATGGGTCTTGAGGAGGAAATACCGGAATCTTCTCTTGGACTGGAAAAAAATAGAAATAATCAGATGGAGCCGCTTTGGGGGACAGAAATTTTTCCTGAATATTACAGCCGGTTTGAGAAGGCAGCCAGAGAGACAGAAGGGGTTACGCTTACCTGGGAGGGCCATTTTATTGACCCTTTATTTACGCACACGACGACCGGTTTTACCCGTCCGGGAGATGAGGAACATCCCTATCTGGCTTCCGTATCCTGTGTCCATGATCCTGAGGAGGAGGGATTTGTGCAGGAAATGATCATGCAGCCGGAAGAGGCCGCAAAGCGTGTGTCCGCAATTCCGGCTGGGGATGGATCGTTTCGTACCATACCGCCGGAAGCATTTCCCGAACAGGTGCAGATTATTTCAAGAGACGAAGCCGGGTATGCACTGCAGCTTCAGATCGGGGGATTTCCCTTTAACGGGGAAGAAGTCCGCCTGGCTCTGGGCCTTCCGTCTGCCTGCTTTGAACTGAACCGTCATGGCAGTGATGTTCGTTTTACGGTCAGGGGAAGGGGGCATGGCTGGGGCTTAAGCCAGACGGAGGCTCAGGCTCTGGCAGAGGATGGATGGAGCGCAGAGGCAATTTTGGAATATTTTTATACAGGCATTTCATTTTCTTCTGAATAAGTCACCTAAATCCGGTAAGAATACTACCGAGGTGATAAAAAGATGAAAGAGAAAGTCAATCAGATGCTCAAGGATAAGCTGTTTCTCGTGATGCTGGTATTAGGACTGCTGACTATGGTAGCCGCAGCAGGAATTATGACCGTACAAAAAGGGAAAAACAGTGCCAATGACCCCATGCTCCATATGGCAGAGGAGGAAAATACGCCTACAGAGGAAGCGCTGCAGATGGCGGGCGCCAGTGACGCCAGAGAAAAAACACAGGAAGAAGACAGGGAAGAAACGGTTGGAGCCGACGCAGGGGAAAATCCCAATGAAGGGAATGATCTGCTTGCAGAGGCGAAAGAACAGGATGGGGCAGCAGAGGCAGGAGCCGGAAAGGAAGCGGCTCATGCATTGGCCTTAAACTTTACGGAATCCAGCTCCATGGTATGGCCGGTCCGGGGAAACGTGCTGTTGGATTACAGCATGGATCAGACAATCTATTTTCCCACTTTGGATCAGTACAAATGTAATCCCGGCATTGTAATACAGTCGGATGTGAGCGCTCCGGTAGCTGCTCCTGCCAATGCCAGGGTAACGGAAGTGGGAGTCAGCGATGAAATCGGAAATTATGTGGTCCTGGATCTGGGAAATGAGTACACCGCTGTCTGCGGACAGTTAAAGGAGATTTCTGCCGCAGAGGGAGAATATCTGGAAGCAGGCCAGACTTTAGGATATGTAGCCGAGCCTACCAAGTATTATTCCGTAGAGGGAGTAAATGTATTCTTTGAATTAAAGCACAAGGGGGAAACGGTAGATCCCCTAAACCACATGGAGTGAAGCCCAGCCTGTCCGGAGACATAAAACCGGGCGGGCTCTTTTCGTTTGAAGCTGAGAAAATGGGAAAGTTTGGAATGAATTTTATAAAATTTAAGAATTTGTTCATAGCACTTTCATGTCATTATTGTATAATAAATATAACAACGAAAAGAGGAGTGAAACAATGAACATATTATTTTTCCTTACTCCCAAGAGTGAGGTGGCTTATATCAATGAGGATGACACACTGCGCCAGGCCCTGGAAAAGATGGAGCACCACAGATATTCTGCCATCCCTATTATCAGTCGTACGGGCCGCTACATAGGAACGCTTACAGAAGGGGATCTGCTCTGGGGAATTAAAAATCAGTATCATCTGGACTTGAAGGGGGCTGAAAAGATCCCGATCACAGCGATCCACCGGCGTCTGGACAACCGTCCTGTAAAGGCAGGCGCTGATATGGAGGATCTGATGGGAAAGGCACTGAATCAGAATTTTGTTCCGGTGTTAGATGATCAGAAGTGTTTTATCGGCATTATTACCCGGAAGGACATTATCCAGTATTTTTATAAGAAGACCCAGCAGGCCCAGGAAGATGTAAAGGCATGCTGCGGATCGGGCTATGCAGAGAACAAGAAGCGGGATGTGGCTTCTGCTGTTGCATTTCAATCAGAGAAAGAACGAGCGAACGAAAAAAAGATGTGAAAATGCATAAAAACAAAAAAGACATTTTTTAAAGTTTGTGCACACTTTTGGGGGCGGATATGCTATTATAATAGACGTAACCCCCCCAATACATTATATAGTTTTGCTACACCCCATAAGAAACGAAATACCTTCTCCTGAAAAGACCGGTTCCCCGACCGGTCTTTTCGTTGTCCTGAAATGAGCGGTTATTCTGCTATTAAATATCTGAAAATTTTGTATTGACGGAATGAAGCCTTTGGTGTATATTTTATTACAATGCAGCAAAATGTAAGAGAGTGGCTGACAGATGTATGTCTAATAAATACACTCCAAGGCGTATCTGCCGGTTTCAGATGAGAGTTTGTTCGGCTCAGCTGAATCTGCGATGCCCTGAGAGGAATATGAGGAGGAAATTATGAAGCCATATGCAGAGATGAGCAAAGAGGAACTGACGGCTCTTCGCAGAGAGCTGAAAGCAAAGTACCATGAGTTTCAGACCAGGGATTTAAAGCTGGATATGTCCAGAGGAAAGCCAAGCGTTGACCAGCTGGATCTTTCCATGGGTATGATGGATGTGCTCAGCAGCGACGATGATCTGACCTGTGAGGATGGAACGGACTGCCGCAACTATGGTGTTCTGACAGGTATTGATGAGGCCAAGGAACTCCTGGCAGACATGATGGAGGTAAATCCTTCGACGATTATCATTTATGGAAACTCCAGCTTAAATGTAATGTACGATACCGTTTCCCGGGCCATGACCCACGGTATTATGGGAAATACTCCCTGGTGCAGGCAGGATAAGGTGAAATTCCTCTGCCCCGTTCCCGGATATGACCGTCATTTTGCTATTACAGAATATTTCGGTATTGAGATGATCAATGTTCCTATGACTTCTGAGGGTCCGGATATGGATATGGTAGAGCATCTTGTAGCTTCTGATCCGGCGATCAAGGGCATCTGGTGTGTGCCAAAGTATTCCAATCCTCAGGGATACTCCTATTCAGATGAGACAGTGCGCCGTTTTGCCAGACTGGAGCCCGCAGCGCCTGATTTCCGTATTTTCTGGGATAATGCTTATGGCGTTCATCATTTATATGACCACGATCAGGATCACCTGATTGAGATCCTGGCAGAGTGCAAGAGGGCAGGAAATCCCGATCTGGTATATAAATTTGCTTCCACTTCCAAGATCAGTTTCCCAGGCTCTGGTATTGCGGCAATCGCTACCTCTCATAATAATCTTGAGGATATCAAGGCCCAGTTAAAGAATCAGACCATTGGACATGATAAGGTAAACCAGCTGCGTCATGTGCGTTTCTTTAAGGATATCCATGGTATGGTGGAGCATATGAGAAAGCATGCGGATATTATCCGTCCAAAGTTTGAGGCAGTAGAAGAAATTCTGGAAAGAGAGTTAGGCGGTCTTGGGATCGGAGAATGGACTAAGCCCAAGGGAGGATATTTCATTTCCTTTGATTCTCTGGATGGCTGTGCTAAGGATATTGTGGCACGGTGCAAGAAGGCAGGCGTGGTGATGACAGGCGCAGGTGCTACTTATCCATATGGAAAGGATCCCCATGACAGCAATATCCGTATTGCACCAACTTATCCGCCTCTGGGAGATCTAATCGTGGCTACCGAGCTCTTTGCCCTGTGTGTTAAGCTTACCAGCGCAGAGAAGCTTTTAAAGGAAATGGAGCAGAATCCACAGCCTGTAAAGAAAAAAGAGGCAGACCAGCAACTGCCAGAGTAAAAATAAAACAGCTTCAGATACTAACAGGGAGTTCACCGTTTCGGCGGGGAACTCCCTGTGTGCGTGAATGACTGGTTCACGGATGGTTTTCCGGGCAGAGAAAAGCTGCAGGAATGACTCAGAAAGGAGCCGATTGATGGAAGAAGCGGGAATTTATACTGGAAAATGGGATTTTGTTACCTTTTTTGTGGTTCCGGGAGCTACATTGTGGCTGGCTTGCCGGGAGGATTGGCTGGACAGTAATATCTCGGTCATCGGGAATAGTCCCGGTATGGAACTCTGGCTGTATGCCTGGGGGATGTTTGTCAGCAGCTACAGTTTTTTCTATATAAGATATCTGTTTTCTCTGGGCGGATATGAGGGCATTAAAGGAAGGGGATTTTTGTATACGGCCTGTATCCTTCTGGCTATATCCGTATGGATCCCCTATGATCCGGAGCATTTTCCAAAGGCCTCTTTACTCCATGTGATTTTTTCCTTTTCTTTTCCTGTTCTTTTAGCCCTGTCCCTGCTTTCCTTTTTAAAAGAAAAGATCCGCTCAGATCCCAACCCGTTTCTTCCGATGCTCTGGCTGTTTGCAGAGCTTGCGGCAGCGGCTCTTGTACTGTGGTATGCCTCCGGCTTTATCACAGGCCTTTTGGAAGTGTATGTAACCACTGCCTTTTGTGGATATCTGGGTTTGGTTGAGCGGATCCTGGTGCATAACCAAAGATCATTCCCTGAAAACAGGGGAGATTAGAAGGTTACTTCCTCATCATAGAAGCAGCACTTTAACAGTTTTGCCATCTGCTCCGGATCGATGGATCTTGGGTTGGAGCCGGTGCAGGCATCGCCTACTGCCAGTTCAGCTACTTTTGGAAGTTTTTCCATAAATTCAGCTTCGTCGATGATTCCGCCTTCGTAATCCTTAATGCAGGCTGGAATGTCTAACTGCTCATTCATTTCGCGCAGGCGGGCGATCAGAGCGTCTGTAAGCTCCAGATCGGTGCTGCCAGCCAGTCCGATGAATTTTGCAATTTTTGCATATCTTTCGGCAGCCTCAGGATTTTTGGAATTGAATTTGATTACCTTTGGCAGATACATTGCGTTTGCACAGCCATGAACGATGTGGCCGCCGGAGTATGCGGCGCCTGTCTTATGAGCCATGGAGTGAACGATTCCCAAAAGAGCATTGGAAAATGCCATTCCGGCCAGACACTGTGCGTCATGCATCTTGGCACGGGCATCCATATCTCCGTTGTAAGATGGAACCAGATACTCGTTGATCATCTCAATGGCATGAAGTGCCAGCGGATCGGTATATTCGCAGTGAAGGGTAGAAACGTACGCTTCGATTGCATGAGTCATAGCGTCCATACCTGTATGAGCAGTCAATTTCTTTGGCATGGTAGCTGCCAGAGCGGGATCTACGATTGCTACATCCGGTGTGATGTTAAAGTCAGCCAGAGGATATTTGATCCCCTTTGCATAATCCGTGATAACGGAGAATGCAGTTACCTCGGTAGCGGTGCCGGAGGTAGAGGAAATAGCGCAGAACTTTGCCTTTGTGCGCAGGGTTGGGAAGCTGAATGGTGTGATCAGATCCTCAAAGCTTGTTTCAGGGTATTCATAGAAGGCCCACATAGCCTTTGCAGCATCGATTGGAGAACCGCCGCCTACAGCTACGATCCAGTCAGGCTGGAATTCTTCCATAGCCTTTGCGCCCTTCATAACAGTTTCTACAGAAGGATCCGGCTCAACTCCCTCAAACAGCTGAACCTCCATGCCTGCTTCCTGTAAGTAAGCAACTACCTTATCCAGAAAACCGAAACGCTTCATGGAGCCGCCGCCTACTACAACGATCGCTTTCTTTCCTGTTAATGTCTTTAATGCCTCCAGAGCATCCTTTCCGTGATACAGATCTCTTGGTAATGTAAACCTCATGAGTAAAACCTCCTGTGAAGAATGATATTTATTTAACAAACATAGAATATCACAGGAAAAGAGGTTCGGGTAGATATGAAAATGGAATACAGGTATGCCGGAATGGATATCCTTTATCAGCTTGTCCTTATCAGAACGGAGACTGTGAGGGAGAAGGGAGCGCTTAAATCAGTCCGAAAGCCGGCTTACGATGCGGTTCAGACTATGGATCAGTTCGGTTTCCGCCGAAGAGCGGCGGCTGCCCTTTCGAAAGATCAGAAGATCCCTGTGCAGATTTCCGGGATAAGCGCAGGGACGCTGGATCAGGCCTTCGGCAGACAGTTCGCTGTAGGGAATGGGAGAGGTCCACATATAGGCTCCGGGCAGACGGCGCAGCAGGGCAAACTGGCTTCCGCGGTCATAAACGGACACAGAACGGCTGGAATCGCCTCCTGTGGCTGAAGTTTCCTGGATTTCAAAGGAAAAAGAGGGATTGGAGGAATCGCCCTGGATGATTTCAAGAGAGCTTCCCAGATCCAGATAGGTCAGGCCGGATCTGCCTGCCAGAGGATGATCCGGAGCCATTAAAACCAGGGATGAAAATTCCCATAAAAGGCAGGAGTCCAGATTTTCATCCTGGAGCAGCTTTTTATAGTAAGGTTCATATAAAGCAGGACAGCGTGCGATCCCCAGATCAAATTCCTTGGAAGATACCAGCTCAATGACCTGTCTGGAGTTCGTTTCCATATAGTGGATATTTACCGGGGATTTGGTGTTGGCTTCACAGAGAAAATCCGTAAATGCACAGGTGATATATGTGGCTCTGGGGCCGCAGAACTTAAGCTCCAGAGCCTGTTTGCGGTTTCGGGCGCAGAGGGCTTCGATCTGTTCCTCCTGAGCCATGATGGTTTTGGCGTACCGGAGAAATTCTTCGCCCTTTTTAGTGGGAATCATGCCTCTGCTGGTCCGGTCAAAAATATCTTCTCCCAGCTCCCGCTCCAGTTCCCGTATGATTTTGCTTAAGTGGGGCTGATTCATATAAAAGTTCTGGGCGGCTTTGGTGATAGAGCCGGTTTTTTCTACCTCTACTGCGTATTTTAAATAGGAAAGATTCATGAGTCACCTGCCTTCTTTTAAGAGGAAGCCGTTGGCTGAAAAGGGATGATAGGGTTTGTTTTTGGAGTATAGCTGTCCGGCATTCCGTCTACGAACGGAGCATCGGAGGGAAGCGTTTCGGCTGGAGCAGGATCGGAAGAAGCCGGATGCTCAGGGCCTGTTTTGGTCTCATAGGGGGCAGCCGAAGGCGTTTGCTCCGCCTTTGAAGTTTCTGAAGAAGCAGTATTTCTGTGGATAACCGCAGCATGGCCTTTATAGGTCTTGGAATGATCCAGTATGCGTTCCCTTTCTTCCCCGTCTTTTGATATTACCTTATAGGTGTCCCAGCGGCTGCCGGGAACCGCTGCCTTTACCACCTTTTCTGTTCCGGGTTCAAGTGAAGGATCCTCCGCATATTCCGGTTCCGGAGGAGGCAGTTCCTCCACCTTTTCAGAATAAAGATCCCAGGAAACGCCTTCTTCCAAAACAGGGAGCCCATAGATGGATACAGTGGCTTTGCGGTCCGCATAGCTGGCCCGGATGCCAATGGGGGCACTGGAGGTGTTTACAAAACGGAAATCCGGCTGTTCCCAGCTGATGGCCGCATCCTGTCCAGGAGTCACATAGTTTGGTTCAAAGGTGTGAGAACGGCGGAAGGTAATTTCCATTCCCGCATTAAACGCTGCCCGGTACAGGGTACTGGAAATCTGGCAGACACCGCCTCCGATTTCCTGTACCACAGCGCCGCTGCTGTATGCAGCTGCTTCCTGATAGCCTTTTTCAGCCGTGCGCTGGCCCACTGCCTGATTAAAGGAAAATTCCTCGCCGGGCTGTACAATGGTGCCGTTTAAGGCCTCTGCTGCCAGCCGTACGTTTGTGTTGCGTTTTTGATTGCTGGTGGTTTCCGTAGTAAAGGCAGCGATGGTTTTGTACTGCTCTTTTGCCATGGCCTTGGAGAGAGGCGGGGCAGCGTCTGCGGAATGAACGGGGATTACTGCATCCAGCCGGTTTTCACGGATAGCGGAAAGAATATCCTCAGCCAGCCGGCGTTCATCAATTTCAATGCCGGAGCAGCCTTCGGTAAATATAAAGATTCCTTTTTGTGGATCAAAATAATCCAGACCGCTGTTTTTAGGTGCAGTTTCCCACTTTTTTGCAAAGGTTTCTGCCTGGATTAAAATTTCCTTTTTTAATTCTTCGTTTATCAGGTCTGCAGGGGTAAGGGTCAGATCTCCGGACTGGGAGGAACGGCAGAGTGTTCCAATCCATTCCTTCAGCCGGGACGATAAAGGATTTTCCACAGCCAGCTGTTCTTCTCCATATTCTGCTTTCATGTCCCAAGGAAAAAGCTGGTTTAAGGCTTCAAAGCTCTCATCCGGGCTTAAGCCGTTCAGAGAAATGCCGTTGACCGTTACCGCAGGCGCGGTAAGCGAGGCATCTGTTTCAGAAAGCGAGGTTTCATGGCTGCCCGCAGCCGGTTTCCCTTTAAAATGGGAAATAGTGACGGCTGAGACAGCGGCTAAAAGAAAGATTCCCGCTCCGGCGGCAGCAAGGGGAAGAAGGGAGTTTCCCTTCTCCGTTTCAGATGCAGGCCGGCGGCTTTTTCTGGGGCCGCGGTAGGAAGAGCGGGAGGCTTTGTTTCGTCTGTGATCGTAATGGTTTGTCATTCTAAACTCCGGATATACATAGTTTTGATACCTGGCTGATTTTCAATCCGGTATCATATTATTCATATGTGAATACTGGGAATTATTATATAGGTACCTTAAAGGAAAGTCAAGAGCCGGGAGAAGGCAGTAATTGCCATGCACAGTATAACGCCGCAGGCTGTGGGAAGAAGAACGGCCAGACAGGTCCATTTTAAGCTTCCGGTTTCCTTTTTTATCGTCATAAGGGTAGTAGAACAGGGCCAGTGAAACAGGAAAAATACCATGGTGCAAAGGGCAGTGACCCAGGTCCAGCCCTGAGAGATAAGGAGCGTATGAAGGTCGGAAAGATTTCCTGGTTCGATCAGGGTTCCCTGAGAGGTATAGGCCATAATAATGATGGGGATCACGATTTCATTGGCCGGAAGCCCAAGGATAAATGCCATAAGGATTACCCCATCCATCCCCATCAGGCGCCCGATCGGATCCAGATATCCGCTAAAGCGTGCCAAAAGGCTGATATCTCCAATGGAAACATTGGCTAAAATCCATATGACAAGCCCGGCAGGAGCCGCTACCGCGGCGGCACGGCCCAGAATAAAAAGGGTGCGGTCCAAAATGGAGCGCCAGATTACCCTTCCAATCTGAGGTCGGCGGTAGGGCGGAAGCTCCAGAGTAAAAGAGGAAGGCATACCTTTAAGGACCGTGGCAGACAGAAGGCGGGATACAAAAAAGGTGGCGGCAACACCGGTAAGGATAAAAAAAGTAAGGATCAGGGCAGGACGGAGAGAGGAAATAGGACCTGCGGACGAAGCTCCTGTAAAAAACAGCGTGATCAGAGTTACGAGGGCCGGAAGACGGCCGTTGCAGGGGACGAAGCTGTTGGTAAGAATGGCGATGAGCCGTTCTCTGGGCGAGTCGATGATCCGGCAGCCCGTTACTCCGGCTGCATTGCAGCCAAAGCCCATAGCCATGGTAAGGGCCTGTTTTCCGCAGGCTTTGCAGCATTGGAAGGGACGGTCCAGATTATATGCGATCCGGGGCAGATAACCAAAATCTTCCAAAAGGGTAAAGAGAGGGAAGAAAATGGCCATGGGCGGAAGCATGACAGAGATAACCCAGGCCAGTACCCGGTATACACCCAGAACCAGAATCCCGTGGAGCAATTGGGGCGCATTGACTGCCATAAAAGCAGCGGTAAGTTTTTCCTGAAAGGAGAAAAAGAGGGAGGAAAGCAGGGCGGAAGGGTAGTTGGCTCCTGTGATCGTCAGCCAGAAAATGAGCGCCAAAAGACCAATCATAGCCGGATATCCGGCCAGCCGCCCGGTCAGGATGCGATCCCAAAAAGCATCCCTTTTGCCGTAGGGTTTTTCAGGAAGGGAGACCGTGCGGGAAGCAATGGACTCCGCAGTATTTACGATGCCGGATACGATTCGGTCCTTTAAATCATCCTCAAAGATCCCAGCCTGATCCAGGTGTGACCGGGCCTGGAGGACGGCCTGACATAACGCATCATCCTCGGACAGATCTCTGCCTAAAAAGGTATTTAAAGAGCGAAGCAGGCCGGGATCATTTTCAAGGAGTCTTAAGGCCAGCCAGCGGGGAGAAAGGCGGCTGCTGAGTGGTTCTGTAAAGGGCAGAAGCATGGAAATGGCCTGTTCTACAGCTGCGTCATAGGAAATATGAAATGGCTCTGTGTCTGGATGATCGACCGTTTCATCCAGCCGATCTAAAAAATGTTCCAGAGAGCGCTTTTTTCTTGCAGTTGTTCCAGCGACAGGAGCAGAAAGTTCCCGGCTGAGAGCCGGCAGATCAATGCGTATGTTTTTTTTCGCTGCTTCGTCCATGAAATTGACGCAGACCATGGCGGGAATTCCGGTTTCCAGAATCTGCAGGACAAGGTTTAAGTTCCGTTCCAGACAGGTAGAGTCACAGATAACCACAGCGGCATCACAGTTCCCAAAACAGATGCCGTCCCGTGCAAGCGCTTCTTCAGCAGAGTGAGCCATAAGAGAATACGTTCCCGGAAGGTCTGCGAAAACATAGTTGTATTTTTTTGAGGAGCAGCTTCCTTTAAAACAGGAAACTGTAACCCCGGCCCAGTTGCCCGTGTGTTGGGAGCTGCCGGTAAGGCTGTTGAAAAGGGTGCTTTTTCCTACATTGGGGTTGCCGGACAGAGCCACTGAAAATTGGTTCTTATTTTCGTTTCCATCCACCCGGATCTGGCGGCTGTATTCACGCCGTATGGCAATGACTGCACCCCGGATCCGGTAGGAGACCGGGTCACCTAAAGGACTTACGCCCAGGCATTCTACCTGTGTGTCTGCAGTCAGCCCCAGATCCATAAGCCTCCTGCGCATGGCTCCGGAAACAAGAAGTTCCGTTACCCGGGCGGTCTGCCCTGGTTGTATATCATTTAAGGAAAGGAAAGGATTCACGATCCGTATACCTGCCCGTGTTTGTTCTTATTATTACAGTATGGTTCAGGCGGGAAAATGTGACTGGAAATAACCGGTGAAGTGGTGTATAATAAGAAGAAAAAATGACAACAGGAGAGTTTTGCTATGGAAGAAAGTTACATTGAATGGCTGGTAAAGCGCAAGGATCCTATCTATGCCCTTCCGGTAAAGATCATTATGGTGCTTGTCTGCGCCTTTTCCGTACTGCTGGCGCTGCAGACGGTGATCGGAGTTGTGATCATGACAGCAGCAGGTATCGGTACCTATTTTATTTTCCTGAATTTAAGTGTGGAATATGAGTATCTGTTTGCTGAGGGCGGTCTGCGGATTGACCGGATTCTGGGAAAGGCCAGACGGAAAAAGGCCTTTGACTGTGAAAAGGATGATGTACAGCTGATCGCTCCGGTGGATTCCTATATGCTGAAGGATTATGCCAAGCAGGGGATGAAGGTTATGGACTGTACCTCCGGAAAGCAGGGTGCTGAAGTTTATGCGCTGATGTATCAGAAGGGAGCCGACACCATGAAAGTTCTTATTGAGCCCAATGAAAAGATGCTGGCAGCCATGCGCCATACATTTCCGCGTAAATTCGTGAAGTAAGAGAAACAAAATATTAGGGTCACTGATGGAATCCTATTAGTAAATTCAATGAATCATAACGGGAAAATGGGTTTGACAATCCTAATAAAATTTGCTAGGATTAGATACTAATAAGATGCTGAGGGCAGTATACCACACAGAAAGCGAGGAAGTTTTAATGGGTACAATTATCGGCGAAGGCATTACCTTTGATGATGTACTTCTGGTTCCGTCTTATTCAGAAGTGATTCCGAATCAGGTAGATTTAACCACCTATCTTACAAAGAAGATCAAACTTAACATTCCCCTGATGAGTGCAGGCATGGACACCGTGACCGAGCACCGTATGGCCATTGCCATGGCGCGCCAGGGCGGTATCGGTATTATCCACAAAAATATGTCTATTCAGGAACAGGCAGAAGAAGTAGACCGTGTAAAGCGTTCCGAAAACGGTGTTATCACAGATCCCTTCTATCTTTCCCCCGAACATACTTTAAAGGATGCCAATGACCTTATGGCAAAATTCCGTATTTCCGGTGTTCCTATTACGGAGGGAAAGAAGCTGGTGGGTATCATTACCAACCGTGACCTGAAGTTTGAGGAGGATTTCAGCCGTCCGATCAAGGAATGTATGACTTCCGAGAATCTTGTCACTGCAAAGGAAGGAGTAACGCTCAAGGAGGCAAAGGCGATCCTTGCTAAAGCCAGAGTGGAAAAGCTTCCTATCGTAGATGACAATTTCAATTTAAAGGGTCTTATCACGATTAAGGATATTGAAAAGCAGATCAAGTACCCTCTGTCTGCAAAAGACGAGCAGGGCCGTCTGCTCTGCGGAGCCGGCGTAGGCATTACTGCTAATGTATTAGAGCGTGTAGCTGCTCTGGTAGAAGCAAAGGTAGATGTAATTGTTCTTGACTCTGCCCATGGTCATTCTGCCAACGTGATCCGCTGTGTGAAGATGATCAAGGATGCATTTCCGGATCTTCAGGTAGTGGCAGGAAATGTGGCTACCGGTGAGGCGACCAGAGCTTTGATCGAGGCAGGTGCGGACTGTGTAAAGGTAGGTATCGGCCCCGGTTCCATTTGTACGACCCGTGTGGTGGCAGGTATCGGCGTACCTCAGATCACAGCCGTTATGGACTGTTACAATGTGGCAAAGGAATACGGCATCCCGATTATCGCTGACGGCGGCATCAAGTATTCGGGTGATGTTACAAAGGCGATCGCAGCAGGCGGCAGCGTGTGCATGATGGGAAGCATGTTTGCAGGCTGCGATGAGAGTCCGGGTACCTTTGAACTGTACCAGGGACGTAAGTACAAGGTATACCGCGGCATGGGATCCATCGCTGCCATGGAGAACGGAAGCAAGGACCGCTATTTCCAGACCGACGCCAAGAAGCTGGTGCCGGAGGGTGTAGAAGGCCGTGTGGCATACAAGGGTATGGTAGAGGATACCGTATTCCAGCTGTTAGGCGGTTTAAGAGCCGGTATGGGCTACTGCGGAGCCAAGGATATCCCCACTCTGCAGAATACGGCAAGATTCGTGAAGATCTCTGCCGCTTCCTTAAAGGAAAGCCATCCTCACGATATTCACATCACAAAAGAAGCTCCCAACTACTCGATTGACGAGTAAGAGGGGGAGAAAAGAAAGCCCGGAGAAAGCGCGATATCTTTCTTCGGGTTTTATTTATGAAATAAAAGATGGGATCGGTGAAAAGAAGCATTCAGGTGTATTCTTGACTTTCCCGCCCCCCAATGCTAGAATAAATACCATGGATAAGAAGAGAATAGCAGTTTGTATTACAGGAATTTTGATCATAGCGGCCTGTCTGACGGGGTGCCAAAAGCATAGGGAACCTGTCAGCAGGTCTTCTTTTTTGCTCAACACATTTATTACGGTAACGCTTTACGATTCCAGAGAGGAAGAGATTCTGGATGGGGTGACGGAGCTTTGCTCAGAATATGAAAAGAAGTTCAGCACCACCATAGAAACCAGTGAAATTTATGCAATGAACCACAGAAAGCAGGGAGAACGGGAGTTTACTGTGTCACAGGATACGGCGGAGCTGATAGAAAAAGGACTGGAGTACAGCCGGCTGTCAGATGGGGCCTTTGATATCACCATAGAACCCTTAAGCCGTCTGTGGGATTTTTCGGGCTCAGATCCTCATGTACCGTCAGAGGAAGCAATCCGGAAAGAACTTTTAAAGGTAGGATATGAAAGAGTTGCGGTAAACGGCAATACAGTGGTTTTTGCAGATGATCTGGTATCTATTGATCTGGGAGCGATCGCCAAAGGGTATATTGCAGACCGCATGAAAGAATATCTTAAAGAGCAGGGGGTAGAGAGCGCCATTATCAATCTGGGAGGCAATGTCCTTTGTCTGGGGGAACGGCCCGGAAATAAGCCATTTAAAATCGGTCTTCAAAAGCCCTTTGCAGAGCGGTCCGAGACAGTGGCGGCTTTGGATATCCGTGATATGTCTGTAGTTTCTTCCGGGGTATATGAGCGCCATTTTGAGGAAAATGGAGTCAATTACCATCATATTTTGAATCCATCTACCGGATGGCCCTATGAAAATGGCCTTACTCAGGTCACGATCCTGTCTGAGCAGTCCGTAGATGGTGATGGACTGAGCACGGCCTGTTTTGCGCTGGGATTGAAAGAAGGAATGGAGCTTGCACAGTCCTTAGAGGGCGTGTATGCGGTATTTGTTACAGAGGATGGGACGCTTCATTATTCTAAGGGAGCAGAGGCCTTTATCAGCAGCCCATAAATATAGAAACTTAACTTTACATTTTTTGCAGGCTGCCATATAATGAGAACGTGTTTACATACAGAAATACGAGGAATAAAATGTTTGAAGCAATATGGAAAAAATGTGTAAATTATGAAACGATCAGTTATCTGATCTGCGGGATCCTGACTACGGCAGTAGATTTTGTGTCCTATGCCATGTTCCGCCGTATGGATATGGGAGTGGGAATGGCACAGGCTTTTTCCTGGGGGGCAGCTGTGCTGTTTGCCTATGTGGTGAATAAGCTGATCGTATTTAAAAATTATGATCTCAGGCCATCCTATCTTATGAAGGAGGCAGGCGCTTTTTTGATGACAAGAGGAATTTCAGGCGTGGCTGTCTGGCTGCTGATGGTTGTTATGATAGCGCTTGGAGAGGGAAGAGGCTTTTTATATGAGATGTTCTGCAAGATGGTCTCTTCTGCGGTGAACCTGGTGGCAAATTATATTTTCAGCAAGCTGTGGATTTTTAAAAAAAGGTCAGAGAGCAAGGGGAAACAGCAGTGAAACGAGAAGAGATCGTTCAGGCAGAACGGGAACTGGATGCGGTATTGGAGCTGATCCAGGAGTCGGAGGAGATTTCAGGAAGGGATGACATAAAAGAGGAGCGTATGAAAGAAAGAAATCGGATTCAGGAAGCAGAGGCAGAAGAAAGCCTGACCCGTATTAATATGGAAGACACAGCAGATATGCTGCAGTATGAAGCGTGCCGGGAATTAAAACGCTGCCGGGACGTTCATATCCTGCGTCCGGGTGATAGCCTTCTGGCTGCTTTTTTTGTTCCGGTGCTTGTTTTGGTGGTTATCTTTGCACAGAGAGGTATTTTCCCTTTTGGGGAAGAATGTTTTCTGCGTACGGATATGTACCATCAGTATGCGCCGTTTTTCTCTGAATTTCAGTATAAGCTGACTCACGGAGGAAGTCTGCTTTACAGCTGGGATATCGGTATGGGGGTAAATTTCTCAGCATTGTATGCCTATTATCTGGCAAGTCCCATGAACTGGCTTGTGGCTCTTTGCCCCAGGCAGTTTTTGATTGAGTTCATGACGGTTTTGATCGTCATAAAAACAGGCCTGTCCGGTTTGTTTTTTACCTGGTACCTTAGAAAACATACGGGGACCAGGGAGTTTGGTTCCTGCTTTTTCGGCATTTTTTATGCATTAAGCGGCTATATGGCAGCCTACAGCTGGAATATCATGTGGCTGGACTGTATCCTTTTATTTCCGGTCATTCTTTTCGGGCTGGAACGGCTGGTAAAGGAAAAAAAGGGGATGGTTTACTGTATTGCCCTGGGGCTTTCCATCCTGTCAAACTATTATATCTCCATCATGATCTGTATTTTTATGGTGATCTATGCAGCGGTTCTGGTGATTTTATATCCTCCGAAGAAGGGAAAGGAGTTCGCAGCCACAGCCGGCAGATTTACGCTGTATTCCCTTTTGGCCGGCGGACTGGCGGCAGTGGTCCTGCTGCCGGAAATTTATGCCCTTCAGGCCACCGCTTCAGGAAATTTTGACTTTCCAAAGACAGTCAGTTCCTATTTTTCCATATTTGACATGATCGCCCGCCATATGGGGAACGTACAGACAGAGATCGGACTGGATCATTGGCCCAATATTTACTGTGGGGTAGCTGTTTTGATGCTCCTGCTCCTGTATCTTGGGAATAAGAACATTAAAATAAAGGAAAAAGCAGTATATTTCAGTCTTCTGCTCTTTTTCTACGCAAGTTTTTCTGTTAATGTACTGAATTTTATCTGGCATGGCTTTCATTATCCCAACAGCCTTCCCTGCCGTCAGTCCTTCATCTATATCGCGCTGGTGCTGGTGATGTGCTATAAGGCGTATTTGGAGCTTAAAAATACACCCTGGAAGCATATCGTTATGGCCTTTTGGGGAGCTGCAGCCTTTGTGATCCTGGCTGAAAAGCTGGTAGATAATGAGGAACAGTTCCATTTTGCCGTATTTTATGCAGCTATCCTGTTTCTGGCTCTGTATACGGGCTGTATTTATCTGTATCACAGCCGGAAATGGTGTCGGGATGGGGTTCTTTTAGCAGTGCTGGGACTGGTATTTTGTGAGTCGGCAGTCAATATGGCGGTAACGAGTATTCCCACAACCAGCCGTACAGCCTATGTAAAAGATAATGAAGATACCATGCTTTTGGCAGACAGCATCCGCTCCTCGGTATTTTACCGGATTGAAAAGGGTGAAAGCCGGACCAAAAATGATGGGGCATGGATGAATTTCCCTTCTGCCTCCCTGTTTTCTTCCGTAGCCAGCGCCGCTATGTCGGACTTTTTTAAAAGCGTAGGCTGTGAGAGCTCCACCAATGCGTACAGTGTAAAAGGAAGTACGCCCTTTATTGACGCTCTTTTCGCTACCCGTTACGGCATCTATCCGGATCAGCAGCCTGCGGACGGCTTAAAGGAGCAGATTGGCCGTCAGGGCTCCATGTGGTTTTATGAAAATAAATATACCCTTCCGGTGGGGTTTGTGATGCCTCAGGATATGGAAACCAACTGGGTTCTTGATTCGGGAAATCCGGCAAATGTGCAGAATGATCTTTCTTCCGTACTGGGAGTAAGCAATCTGCTTGTGCCGGCAGAGGGAGTATCGGAAGGAAAGAAGCTTACCTTTACAGCAGATGCCTCCGGCGATTATTATGTCTATGTGACCAATAAAAAGGTAGAAGAGGTTTCCGCCGAAATAGGGGAGAGAAGTCTTTCCTTTGACAATGTTGACAGGGGCTATTTTCTGGAGCTGGGCTATCTGCCAAAGGGACAGGAGGTAATCCTTCAGTCCCAAACAGATGGAAATCCTGCCATGCAGGCGGAAATCTGGCGTTTTGATCCGGAGGCCATGGAGGAGATTTATCAGTGTCTGAGCAAATCGCCTCTTGAACTTTCCAGCTGGACGGATACCGGCCTTGCAGGAAGCATAAATACGCCGGAGGGAGGAACCATGTTTACCAGCATTCCCTATGATAAGGGATGGAAAATCTGGGTAGACGGGACGGCTGTTTCAGGGCGTCCGGTGTTTGATGCATTTCTGGGCGTGGATCTGGAACCCGGCGAGCATAAGATCCGGCTGTCCTATGAGCCTCAGGGGCTAAAGACAGGTGCCGTTATTACAGGCGTAAGTGCGGCCGCTGTGGCAGCACTGGCTGTCTGTGGCTGGATGAAAAATAAAAAGAAATTTCTAAAATAAATCATATATAAAGGAGACTACTATTATGAAGCTTTGGGGCGGACGTTTTACTAAGGAAACGGATCAGCTGGTACAGAATTTTAACGAATCTCTTTCATTTGATCAGAAATTTTACCGTCAGGATATCAGAGGAAGCATTGCTCATGTAAAGATGCTGGCAAAGCAGGGAATCCTTTCTGAGAAGGACAGAGACGATATTATAAAGGGACTGGAAGGGATCCGGCAGGATCTGGACGAGGGCACTTTGATCATTCCGGCTGGTTCCGGTTATGAGGATATCCATTCGTTTGTAGAGGGAACTCTTACAGAGAGGATCGGAGAGGCAGGAAAGCGCCTTCATACAGGCCGCAGCCGCAACGATCAGGTCGCCCTTGACATGAAGCTGTATACAAGGGATGAAATTGATGAGCTTGACGGTCTGGTAAAGAAGCTCTTAGAGGAACTCCTTGTGATCATGGAGGCAAATACAGAAACCTTTATGCCGGGCTTTACCCATTTGCAGAAGGCACAGCCCATTACGCTGGCTCACCATATGGGAGCTTATTTTGAGATGTTTTCAAGAGACCGCTCCCGTCTGGCCGATATCCGCAGACGGATGAATTACTGTCCTTTAGGCTCCGGCGCCCTGGCAGGCACGACCTATCCTCTGGATCGGTCTTATACGGCAGAGCTTCTGGAATTTGCAGGGCCTACCTTAAATTCCATGGATTCCGTATCAGACCGGGATTATCTTATTGAGCTTTTAAGCGCCCTGTCTGTTATTTCCATGCATTTAAGCCGTTTCTGTGAGGAAATTATTATCTGGAATACAAATGAGTACCGGTTTGTGGAGATCGACGATTCCTACAGCACCGGAAGCAGCATTATGCCCCAGAAGAAGAACCCCGATATTGCCGAGCTGATCCGCGGAAAGAGCGGCCGTGTCTATGGAGCCCTGATGTCCATGCTGACAACTATGAAGGGAATTCCTCTGGCTTATAATAAAGATATGCAGGAGGATAAGGAGCTTACCTTTGATGCTATTGATACGGTAAAAGGCTGTCTTGCCCTGTTTACAGGGATGATCTCCTCTATGACCTTCAGAAAAGATGTAATGGAAGCCAGCGCAAAGAGAGGCTTTACAAATGCGACAGATGCTGCCGATTATCTGGTAAATCACGGCGTTCCCTTCCGAGATGCCCATGGTATTGTAGGACAGCTGGTGCTTTTATGTATTGAAAAAGGCATTGCGCTGGATGATCTTTCCCTGGAGGAATATAAGGAGATCAGTCCCGTATTTGAGGAAGATATTTATGAAGCAATCAGTATGAAGACCTGTGTCGAGAAGCGCATGACCATTGGTGCTCCCGGGCCTGAGGCAATGAAGCAGGTAATTGCTGTTTATAAAAAGCAGCTGCAGTAACGGCAGGTAATTGATTGCATACAGAGGATGAAATATATGAAAAAAATTGGGGGGGGGGTGGAACATGGAAACCATTAGAAAGAGAAGCCGTATTTTTACCATCTGCGCGGTGTTGGTTGCTATGTTCTGTCTGGCAGTAGGTGCTGGAAATACCGTATCCTTTGAACGGATGATGAACCAGGTGGTAGAGCGGTATGTGTCAGAAAACAATCAGCAGGTTGCAAGCCAGATTTCATACCGTCTGAAAATGGGAAGAGAGTTTGTATCGGACTTTGCCGATACCCTGAGCCGAATGCCCCAATTTCTTCTCACAGAGGATTTTATATCCAGAAAGACAGCCGCCGTGGAGTTGGAAGGACTTATGGTTCTTTTTGAAGACGGCAGTGTGTTTCCCGAATCTGCCTGTCCGGATTATCTGAGCCAGTGGTTTGAGAAAAATCCGGACATATGGGAAAAACAGGTAACCTCCTATGTAGCAGATCAGAATCTTATCTTTACTGCTCCTGTACATTATGGGGATGGAACAGAAGCGGTTGTAGTAGGACTTCAGAACTACTGGAGCATCAAGGCTCTGGTCTTCCGGGCAGATTATCAGGAGCAGGGAGCCAGCTTTCTCATTGACAGAAAAGATGGAGAGATCCTGATCGCAGATGAAAAGTCAGCTTTATCAGTTACAGATCAGCAGCTCTATGCTCTTCTAGAGACAGGAAGGGAGCTGGAAGGAGACAGGCAGGTCTATGAAGCGGTGATGCCGAACGGACAGGAGGTTTTTGTTTCCTTGTATGAGGTAAGGGATACGGACTGGGTACAGGCAGCCGTGATCCCGTCCGATTTTCTGATGGCCCAGATCGAACGTCATATGGATGTTTATGCCGCGGTAGTAGTGGCTGTCATGGTTTTGCTGGGCGTATTGATCGGACATCTGATGAAGGAAAACCAGAGGTGGGAGAGGCTTTCTGTTACAGAGCCTCTTACCGGAGGCTGGAGCCGCGAAGGCTTTATAAAGCTGGGTACGCAAAATACGGAAGGACACAGGCTTCACGAATGGATCGTTGTGTATCTGAATATTAAAGATTTCCGACATATTAACGAAAGCTGGGGCGAAGAAGATGGGAATCTGATGCTTCAGTTTATCTACCGTATGCTTTCCGGACTTATAAATGAAGAGGAGCTGGTGAGCAGGAGCAGCATGGATCATTTCTTCCTGTTATTAAAGGAAGAGGACGATCGGGAGGTCAACCGTCGAATCCTCAAAATGAAAGAAGCAGTAAACGAGCGGATCCGTTGTAAATTCAGCGAGTACAGCATTGATTTTGCGGTTGGCGCCTGCCGTCTGGATATTGCAGGAGGAGTTCCTACAGCGATGAATAAGGCAATTTATGCCAGCAAGCTGTCGGATACAGACAATGTATGCAGCTTTTACAATGCAGGTATTGCAAATATGCTTGAAAGGGAGGAGCGGCTGAATACTCTTTTTGAGGATTCTGTAAAAAACAGGGATTTCAAGGTTTATCTTCAGCCGAAAGTGTCTCCTTCAGAAACCAGAGCCTGTCAGGCAGAGGCCCTTGTAAGATGGTTTCATCCCCAGGAAGGGGTGATCTATCCCTCTGAATTTATTCCGATTTTTGAGAAAAACGGGAAAATCTGCTCCCTGGATCTTTATATGTTTGAAGAGGTTTGCCGCCTGATCGATCGCTGGATCAAGGAGAAAAAGGCACTGGTTTCCATATCGGTCAATGTGTCACGCTTCCACTTAAGAGAGGCTGGCAGCGAGATATGGAAGGAGTACAAACGGATCCTTGACCGGTATGATATTCCTGAGGGCGTGATAGAAATGGAACTTACGGAAACTATTCTTTTGGAGGAAAATCAGATTCCTTTTGTAAAAGCCGTCTTAAACGGTTTCCGGTCCTGCGGACTTCGTGTTGCATTGGATGATTTTGGCTTTGCTTATTCATCCCTTTCCATGTTAAAAGAGTTTGCAGTTGATACACTAAAGATGGATCGCAGTTTTTTTGTCAACGAAAATGACAAATCAAGAAGAATTGTAGGAAGCATTATTCAGCTGGCACACAGCCTGGATATGGATGTGGTAGCTGAAGGAATTGAAGCAAAGGAACAGGTGGAAATGCTGAGGAAGATGGGCTGCGACTTGATTCAGGGTTATGTCTATTCTAAGCCTCTGCCTGTTGGGGAATTTGAGCAGTGGAGAGAGGAGTATGACAGGTAACAGTATAAAAAAGACTTTGCCCGGAATGGCAAGGTTTATGATACTGATTTTAATTATTTTGATCCTTCCGACGAATGTGGCATTACAGTTATATATACAGCATCAGAACCAGAAGCAGAATTCAGAAGAGATATTCTGGCAGCTGGAACAGCTTATACGGAACAATATATATGATCTGGAGCGGGAGAAAAGGGACTTTTCTCAAAAATGTATTCAGTCAGCTAAAATGGCTGCCTACTTTGTGGAACATAATCCGGGGTATATTACAGATCTGGAGCATACGAAGGAGCTGGCTGAAAAGCTGGATGTAGATGAGATCCATTTTATTGATCCTCAGGGGGAGATTTATGCGGGTACCCATCCCAGGTATTATGGTTTTACATTCCGGGATGGAGAACAGATGCAGTTTTTTCTTTCCATGCTGGAAGATACTTCTCTGGAGTTGTGTCGGGAGATCACTCCCAATACTGCAGAAGGAAAGATGATGGAGTATGCGGCAGTATGGATGGAAGATAAAAGCGGAATTGTCCAGATCGGGATGGAACCCAAACGCCTTTTAAAGCAGATGGAGGAAAAAAGCCTGAAAAAGGTGGTTTCTGAGATACCTTCCGGTCTTATGGGATATCTGCATATAATCAATACAAACACAGGGAAGATCGAAGCTTCGACTGTCCCTGGAATGAATGGGCTGGATATTCATGAAGAACTTAAAACGGAAGATAAAATAAAAGCTCCTGCTTCTGGCCACTATCGGTATAACGGCCGGAAATTCTGTGTCTATACAAAATATTACGGTCAATATCTCCTGGTGCGTTCTTTTGTGTCAGCTTATCCGCTGCGCAGCGCGGTGCAGTCTACTCTGCTTGTATTTCTCTATATACTGGGGGCGTCTGTGGCCGTTCTGTGGATTATCATGTGGTACATGAAAGTAAAACTTGCAGGGAATCTGACTGCGATTGTAGGTGAATTGAAAAAAATAGAAGGGGGAGATCTGACCAATCTTACCATCCACACGGGAATTTTAGAATTTGACGAGCTGGTTCAGTATATCAATGCTCTTTTAAAGAGTATCCGTTTAAACTGGGATAAGATGGATCATGTGATTGAAAACAGCCGTGTTCCGGTGGGAGTATTTGAATATAACCATTTTTATAAAAAAACCTTTATGAACAACCGTATTCTGAAAATTCTTGGGATTTCTGATGCAGATGAAAATAATGATGCTTTGAGCAACAGGATAAGGAAAAAGCTGGAAGAAGCGGAGAACCATCCTGTGGATGCAGGAAAATCTCTTTATGAATATGACAGAAACGGGGAAACGGTTTTTGCCAGAATTGAAAAATTTACAGATGAACAGAGTACGACCTGGTGCGTTACGGACGTTTCCCAGTGGTGGAATGAGATCAATCGCTTAAGAGAACAGAGCAGCAGAGACAGCCTGACGCTGCTTTATAACCGCCGGGGCTTTACGGAACGGCTGGAGGCTCTGTTTGCCGATCCCGGAGCTATTGGAAGCGGAGTGATGATCATGCTGGATGCAGATGGACTAAAGGGGATCAATGACATGTACGGACATCATATGGGAGATGTTTATTTACGTCAAATTGGCCGTCAGATTGAATTTTCGGGAGAGAAACGTTTTATCAGCGCCAGAATGGGAGGCGATGAATTTTCGGCATTTCTTTATGGTTACGCTTCAAAGGAGGAGGCAGAGAAGGTTCTCCGGGACTTTGAGGCTCATCGCGGCGAGGTTTTTATGGATCCCGAGATGAAACATATTTTGGGAACTGTGGAATTTTCCGTTGGATATGCGTTTTATCCGGAGGACGGAACGGATTACCATGTGCTGATGCATATTTCGGATGAACGGATGTATGAAGAGAAAAAGAAACGTAAAGGCAGAAGGAGCAGAGAAGAATGAAACTGTTTCATCTTTCAGATCTTCATCTTGGAAAACGGGTAAATGAGTTTTCCATGCTGGAGGATCAGCAGTATATTTTGAGCCGTATTCTGGAATGGGTTCATAAGGAGAAGCCGGATGTACTGATCCTGGCGGGTGATATCTACGACAAAGCAGTACCGTCTGCAGAGGCGGTCAGCCTGTTTGACTGGTTTCTTACAGAGCTTGCAGACAGAGCGTGTCCGGTGTGTATTGTAAGCGGAAACCACGATTCGGCAGAGCGGCTGGCATTCGGCGCCAGGCTTATGAATGCCAGAAACATTTTTCTGTCCCCGGTTTATGAGGGGAAGGTGGAGACGGTTGACTTTAAGGATTCCTTTGGAAGGATCCGGATCCACCTTCTGCCCTTTGTGCGTCCTTTATCGGTACGCCATGCATTTCCCAAGGAGGCGGAAGGGATCGTTGATTATCAGACAGCTTTAAGGACTGCAGTGGAGCATATGGAGCTGCTAGAAGGAGAACGGAATGTGCTTGCAGCTCATCAGTTTATCACAGGGGCTATGAGCTGTGAATCAGAAGAAGTGACTGTAGGGGGGCTGGACAATGGGGACGCCTCCCTCTTTGATGCGTTTGACTATGTGGCCTTAGGCCATATCCACAGCACTCAGAGTGTGGGGCGCAAAGAGGTGCGCTACTGCGGTACGCCTCTTAAGTATTCCTTTTCTGAAGTATCCCAGGAGAAATCCATTACCGTGGTTGAATTGGAAGAAAAAGGAAATGTGCAGATAAAAACTCTTCCTCTCATACCGCTGCGTGATATGAGAAAGATACGCGGTACGTATATGGAGGTAACGGATCGGGCTTTTTATGAGGGAACCGATCAGCAGGATTATATCCAGGTGACTCTTACAGATGAGGAGGATATACCGGATGGTCTCCAGAAGCTGCGTACCATTTACCCTAATATTATGCGCCTGGAATACGATAACCGCCGTACCAGAAAAGACGCAGAGATAAGAGAATGGGAAAAGCAGGAAGAGCTTTCGGAGCTGGAGTTGTTTTCGCGGTTTTATGAGCAGCAGAACAATCAGCCCATGAGCCCAGAGCAGGAAGCGTTTGTCAAACATATTATGGAAGAGATAAAGGAATAGAGGATGAAACCGGAAAAGCTGATCATAAGCGCCTTTGGACCTTATGCGGAGGAAATTGAAATTGATTTTGAAAAGCTGGGAGACAGGGGCCTGTTTTTGATCACAGGAGATACGGGGGCCGGGAAAACGACGATTTTCGATGCCATTTCCTTTGCCTTGTACGGAGAAGCCAGCGGAGAGATCAGAGAAGCGGGAATGTTTCGAAGCAAATATGCATCAGAGCAGACGCCCACATTTGCAGAGCTGACTTTTTCTATTCAGGAAAAGAGATACCGTGTCCGACGTAATCCGGAGTATCTGCGTCCAAAAGGGAGAGGGACCGGCTTTACTGTTCAGAAAAGTGATGCGGAACTGATCTTTTTTGACGGCCGTCCGCCAATCGTAAAGAATAAGGAGGTCACAAAGGCTGTTACAGAACTTTTGGGGCTGGACTACCGCCAGTTCACTCAGATTGCCATGATCGCCCAGGGAGATTTTCAAAAGCTTCTCTTAGCCGGAACCGCAGAGCGGTCAGAGATTTTCAGGCGTATTTTTCATACAGAGCCTTGTCAGGAACTTCAAAATCGTTTGAAATATGCAGTAAAAGAACGCTGGAAGGACTATGATGAGATGCGGCGCAGTATCAGTCAGTATCTGGACGGAGTACAGTGCGGATGTGCGCCGGAAATTGACGCAGAATTTAAGACTCTGAAAAAAGAACATTTTGACGGAAAAGCCGTCCGCGGCATGGAACTTTTGAGCCGGCTTCTGGAGATGGATAAGAACAGCCTGTTTCAGCTGGATAAGGAGATCAGAGGACTGGAGGAAGAAATCCAGGAACAGGATCAGCTTCTGGGAAAAGCAGAACAGAGGCGCAGGCTGGTACAGGAGTTAAAGCTTAGGGAAACAGAAGAAAGGGAACTGGCTCCGGTTCTGGAGGAACGTGCCGTGCAGCTTAAGGAAGCAGAAGAAAGGACAGTTTACTGCAAAGCGCTTGATGAAAAGATACGGAAGGGAATGGGGCAGTTAGAGCAGTTTACGGCGCTTTCTGGTCTGAAGAAGGAACTTAAGGATAAGGAAAGCAGTCTGCAAAAGATCCAGGAAGAGTATGGGCTTTGCAGGAAGCAGGAAGAGCTTTTGGAAGAAGAAATCCAAAAAGGGAAAAATAGGCAGGAAGCGCTTGCGGGAGCAGAAGCAAGGCGGGAGCAGTTAGCCTACGAAACAGAGCGAACGACGGTCAGAAAAACAGAACTGGTAAGCTGCGGGAAGCGGTATTTCCAGCTGTTGGAGGCCGGGAAGCAGGAGCGGGAGGCAATCCGTCTGGATGAGGAGGCATTAAAGGAACAGGAAGCAGCTCTTGCAAAGGGACAGGAAAAAATCGACAGCCTGATGGATCGGGATGTGCTTTTAGTGAAAAAAACAGAGGAAGCAAGAGGATTAAAGCAGTTAGATCAGGTCTGTGGCCGCTGGAAGGAAAAAGAGGAAACGCTTTTAAAGATTCAGGAGCAGTACCGTCTGGCAAGTGTGGAAAAATCCCGTCTCAGACAGGAGTATGACCAGTTTGAGCAGCTCTTTTTGGATGCACAGGCGGGGATTTTGGCAGATCATTTAAAAGAAGGGGAAAGATGTCCGGTCTGCGGCTCTCTTCATCATCCGGCGCCTGCCATAAGGCCTGAACGGGTTCCGGAAAAGACAGAATTGGAGCAGAAAAAAGCCAGGCTGAGCCAGGCTGAGGATCGGGTTCGGGCGCTTTGCGCAGAGGCAGAGCATGGGAACCGGGAATGTGCAGAGCTTGGCAAGAGCATCCGGTCTGGTCTGGGAACGGAGGAGACGGATATAAGACCGGAGCAGGCGGGGCAGATCCTGAAACTTCGTATCGCAGCGCTTTCCGGACAGATCGCTCAGATTTCAGAGGAAATTGTCCTGCGAAAAAAACTTGGGAGGCTGCAGGAACAGGAACAAAGAAGGTGGAAGGAAAGCCAGGAACAGTATCAGAACCGTCTGCGCCGAATGGAGGTAATACGGACGCAGAAGGAACAGGCCTTACAGGATATCCAAACAGCTCTGGGACGGGAAGAAGAGGAGGCTTATATTCTTACGGCTTTGAAACAGGCTGTCCAGAGCCTGGAAGCAGAACTCAAAGGACTGAAAGAGAAAACAGCCTCCAATCAGGCGCTTGTTCAGGAATTTATTTCTCTCAGGCAGATCCTTTTGCAGAAGGAACAGGCGCTTTCAGCCTGCAGGGAAAGGATCAGCCGGCTGAGAGCGGAAGAAGCCTCCCTGAAAGCCAAAATGGATTCTCTGAGGGAGCAGGAAAAAGAGAAGAACGAGCATCTGGAAGACTGGAAAGAAGAGACGCTCTCTGTACAGATTGAAAGCTGGCGCAGGGAAAAGTCCGGACTGGAAAAGTCCTATGAGCAGGCAGCCGAAGCATTTCGGGAATGTAATACCAGGTTTACAGCCTTACAGTCTGCCGTTTCCACGCTGAGAGAGCAAAATAAGGAAGCAGAGCTGCTTTCTGAGCCGGAAATTCTGGCCTGTAAAGCCGTACTTTCTGAAAAAAAAGAGAAAAAAGCCGCACAGCGGAGCCAGCTGTATGCGGAAATGGAGAATAACCGCCGTATTTTTAATGCAGTTCAGGGGAAGGAAGCGAAGATGGCAGCTGCGGAACAGGAGTATGTGTGGATGAAGGCTCTGGCCGATACAGCGGGAGGAACATTAAGCGGAAAGCCGAAAATCGAATTTGAAACCTATGTCCAGACCGCGTTTTTTGACCGTATCCTGCGAAGGGCGAATCTCCGCCTGATGACTATGAGCAGCGGTCAGTATGAATTAAAGCGTCAGGCGGCAGGAGAAAATAAAAAAGAAAAGGCAGGACTGGAATTAAATGTCATTGACCATTATAATGGAAGTGAACGCAGTGTGAAAACACTCTCCGGCGGAGAAACTTTCCAGGCATCTTTGTCCCTGGCTTTGGGGCTGGCAGATGAGATACAGTCAAATGCCGGAGGAATCCGCCTGGACGCTATGTTCGTGGATGAGGGCTTTGGCTCTCTGGATGAGGAAGCTCTAAACCAGGCTATGAAGGCTCTCTACAGTCTGGCAGAAGGGCAGCGGATGGTGGGGATTATTTCCCATGTATCTGAATTAAAAGAGAGGATCAGCCGAAGGATTACTGTAACTAAAAACCGCAAAACAGGCGGTGTGGGAAGCACAGTCCAGGTGAGCGGAGAATCATAAAAGAAAAAGGGGTAATTTAAGATGGATCAAACAAAGAAGAAACTGGCGTTACTGGGAAATGGATATCTGTCCGGGATTGTAGTCGAGGCGTATAATATGGGACTGCTTGAGGGCTATAAACTTACCGGCATCCTGGGACGGACAAAGGAGAAAACAGAGGCGCTGGCTGCAAAGGCAGGCTGCAGAGCCTGCAGCACCATTGAAGAGCTGATGGAGGACAAGCCGGATTATGTGGCAGAAGCTGCGTCTGTAAAATCCATTAAAGACTATGCCAAAACCATTCTCTGTCAGGGAGCCAGCCTGGTCGTTCTTTCCATCGGAGCATTTGCAGACCAGGAATTTTATGAGCAGGCAAAAAACTGTGCTATGGAGCACGGCACCAGGATTTATCTGGCATCCGGAGCGGTAGGCGGCTTTGATGTGCTTCGCACCACATCTTTGATGGCCCTGGCACAGAAGATGAAGGCAGAGGGGCTGTCTGCTTCTGAGGCCGGAAGTCTGGACGGTTATCTTACAGCCGGAATTTCTACCAGAAAAGGGCCGGCATCCCTGATGGGAACACCGGTCTTTAAAGATTATTTCATGACAGATCCAGAAGAAGCGGCTGCTTTTTCCGGCAGCGCGAAGGAGGCTATCGGTCTTCTGCCGACCAAGGTAAATGTGGCGGTCGCTTCCTCTCTTGCTACAGCAGGCCCGGATGAAACTACAGTGGATATCACCAGTGTTCCCGGTATGGCAGGAGACGACCACAAAATTACGGCAAAGATCGGCGGTCCGGATGAGGTAGAGGCAGTAGTAGATATCTATTCCCGTACCAGCGCCATTGCAGGATGGAGCACCGTAGCCGTGCTGAGAAATATCCTGTCACCTGTTGTATTTTAACCGACTTTATATTTAAAATGATAATATCCGAAAATGGATTATAAGAAAGGAGATAGAAATGTTTCGTAAACTGACTGCCATTGAACCGGTCAGCCTGGAGGACTGGGCGGAGGAAAAGCTTCATACCTATGCAGAAGAAGTTGTATTATACAGAGATATCCCTGAAAATGATGAGGAGATCATCCGGCGCATCGGTGATTCAGATGCGGTTTTAGTAAGCTATACCACAAGGATTGGACGGAATGTGATTGAGGCATGTCCACAGATCCGTTATATCGGTATGTGCTGCAGCCTTTATTCAGAGGAGAGCGCCAATGTAGATATTGCCTGCGCCAGAGAGAGAGGAATCCGTGTACTGGGCATCCGGGATTACGGAGACCGGGGCGTGGTAGAATTCGTTTTAAGCGAGCTGGTGCGGTTCCTTCACGGGTTTGACCGCCCCATGCTCTATGACATCCCTACGGAGATTACCGGTTTAAAGGCTGGTATCATCGGCCTTGGTGTTTCCGGAACCATGATTGCAGAGGCGCTGCAGTTTATGGGAGCGGAGGTTTCCTATTTCAGCCGTACCCGCAAGCCGGAAAAGGAGGCAGCAGGCTTTGCCTACCGTCCGTTAAAGGAGCTTTTGGCAGAAAGCCAGGTGGTATTTGCCTGTCTGAATAAAAATGTGATCCTGCTTCACAAAGAGGAATTTGACGCTTTGGGAAAGGGAAAGCTTCTCTTTAACACATCCATTGGGCCGGCTCATGAGGTGGAGGCGCTGGCAGAATGGCTGGATCATGAGGGCGGTTATTTTATCTGCGACACCGCAGGAGCCCTTGGAGATACAGAAGGCATTTTAAAGGATCATCCAAACGTTATCTGCGCAGGAGTTTCTGCTGGAAGAACCAGACAGGCCTTTGGCCTTTTAAGCAAAAAGGTACTGGATAATATTGAAACCTGTTTAAGAGGAATGGAAGAATGAAAGCGCTGGTAATTGCTGAAAAGCCTTCTGTGGCCCGTGACATTGCCCGCGTGCTGAAATGCGGAAAAAATATAAATGGAGCCATTGAGGGAGAACGCTACGTAGTAACCTGGGGGCTGGGCCATCTGGTGGAACTGGCGGATCCGGAGAGCTACGACGCCCGCTATAAGGAGTGGAGGATGGAGGATCTTCCCATGATTCCCGATCCTTTTAAGCTGGAAGTGATCAAACAGACCGGAAAGCAGTATCAGGCAGTAAAATCCCAGCTTCACCGGAAGGATATTTCCCAGGTGATCATTGCCACAGATGCGGGACGGGAAGGAGAGCTGGTAGCGAGGCTGATTCTTAAAAAGGCGGGAAGCCGTCTGCCGATTAAGCGGCTTTGGATCTCATCCGTTACGGATAAGGCGATTAAAGAGGGATTTGCCTCCTTAAAAGACGGAAAAGAGTATGAATCCCTCCGGGACGCCGCATTGTGCAGAGCCGAGGCAGACTGGCTGGTTGGGATCAACAGCACCAGGGCATTGACCTGCAAATATAATGCTCAGTTATCCTGCGGACGGGTGCAGACGCCTACATTAGCCATGATTGCAGCCAGAGAGGAGCGGATCAGAGCCTTTGTGCCGAAACCTTATTATGGAATGAAAGCCAGGGTTCAGGGGATTTCCTTTACCTGGCAGGATAAGGCTGCATCCAGCAGCAGTTCCTTTGACCGGGCGCGGATAGAGGGACTTTTGTCCTCTCTTAAAAATGAGCCTGCCCAGGCAGAGCAGATCAAAAGAACGCCCAAAAAGAAGCAGCCGCCGCTTTTATATGATCTGACAGAGCTTCAGAGAGACGCCAATAAACAGTATAATTATACAGCCAAGGAAACATTAAACATCATGCAGCGGCTGTATGAGAATCATAAGGTACTGACGTACCCCAGAACGGATTCCAGATATTTGAGCCAGGACATTGTCCCAACGATAAAGGAGCGCTTAAAAGCCTGCTCTGTAGGGCCATACCGAAAGATCGCAGGGACTCTGATCAACCGTCCTCTTGCCCAGAAGATGGCTTTTGTGGATAACTCAAAGGTTTCAGATCACCATGCCATCATTCCCACAGAACAGTTTGTCCAGCTGGATCACATGACCGTAGATGAGCGACGGATCTACGATCTGGTTGTCCGCCGCTTTCTGGCGGTGCTGTATCCGCCCTGCGAGTATGAGCAGACAGAGGTAACGGTACGGATCGGCAGCGAGCGCTTTACAGCCAGGGCCAATGTGGTTACCCAGACGGGCTGGAAGACAGCGTATGAGGGACAGAGCGGCTCATGGGAGGAAGATGAGAGCACGGAGGCAGCAGAAAGCAGCGCAGACAGCCAGAAACTTTTGAGCCTGAAGGAAGGAGATGTCCTGAAGGGAGTAGTTCTTGCCATGACGGAGGGGAAGACAAAGCCCCCTGCGCCCTTTAATGAGGCCAGCCTTCTGTCTGCCATGGAAAATCCGGCTGCTTATATGGAGTCAAAGGATAAGGCTATGGCAAAAACGCTGGGAGAGACAGGGGGACTTGGCACGGTAGCGACCCGTGCAGATATCATCGAAAAGCTTTTTTCCAGTTTTTTACTTGAAAAGCGGGGAAAGGATATTTTCCTCACCTCCAAGGCAAAACAGCTCTTAGAGCTGGTGCCGGAGGACTTAAAAAAACCGGAGCTTACCGCCCAGTGGGAGATGAAGCTTTCAGCCATTGCAAAGGGAGACTTAAAGCGGGATGCATTTATGGAAGAAATCCGTGACTACTGTAAGGAACTTCTGGGGCAGATTAAAACAGGAGAAGGGCAGTTTCGCCATGATAACCTGACCAATACCAAATGTCCGGTCTGCGGAAAACGGATGCTTTCTGTAAAGGGAAAAAACAGCCAGATGCTGGTTTGCCAGGACCGGGCCTGCGGTCACAGAGAGACTGTCTCCCGAACCTCCAATGCCCGCTGCCCTGTATGCCATAAAAAAATGGAGCTGCGGGGAAAGGGAGAGGGACAGATTTTCGTATGCAGCTGCGGTCACAAGGAGAAGCTGTCTGCTTTTAAGGACCGGAGAAAAAAGGAAGGAGCCGGCGTATCCAAAAAGGATGTGGCCCGCTACTTAAACCAGCAGAAAAAAGAAGAAACGGAACCATTAAACAATGCGTTTGCCGCGGCGCTTGCAGGGCTTAAGGTGGATCCGTAACATGTCCGGAAGGAAAAGAAAGAGGGAACAATATGGAACGAAGGATTGATCTGGCGGAAATTTCCGATGGAAAGCTTTACGGGGCAGAGGATATGGTAAAGGCGGACTGCGGAGACTGTGAGGGCTGCTTTGCCTGCTGTCAGGGCATGGGGGATTCCATTCTGCTGGATCCTTATGATATCTGCCGCCTGTCAGAGGGGCTTGGAAAAAGCTTTGAGGAGCTGATGAAGGAGGCTGTGGGTCTTAAAATGGCAGACGGACTGATCCTTCCGTATTTAAAGATGACGGGGGAGAAAGAGGCCTGTTCCTTTTTAAACTCAGAAGGCCGGTGTTCCATTCATACATTCCGGCCAGGCTTCTGCCGTCTCTTTCCTCTGGGCCGTCTTTATGAAAACGGAAGCTTCCGGTATTTTCTCCAGATCCATGAGTGCAGGAAGGAAAATCGGACAAAGGTACGGGTACGCAAATGGCTGGATACGCCTGATTTTGCGGCCTATGAGCAGTTTATCAGTGACTGGCACTACATGACAAAGGAATTGGGAGAAAGGATCCGTTCTTTGGGAGCAGAAGGGCAGGAGAAATCAAAAAAAATCTGTCTTTATGTGCTGAACCGGTTTTACATGGAGCCGTATGGAGAAACAAAAGGGTTTTATGAGGAATTTTACAGGCGGTTAGAACAGGCAAAAAAGGATTTGGAACTTAAAAACACCATGTACGTGCAGGAAAGGATAAAACAGGGATGAGAGAAAATATGAAGGAATTTACAGGGGGAATTGTGAAGACCCTTCTGTTTATCGGCCTTGTGATGTTCTTCTGTCCGGCCGTTGTATTTCTGGGGCTTTTTGCAGCGTCAAAGCTGGGGCTTACCACCTCCAGGGTTCAGGTTCCTTTAAGCCATGTGGCGATTGACGGAGAAGAAATACCCATTCCCCTGCAGGGAAAGGTTACGGAGGGAAAAGGATGGGTGCTGAGAAATTCCAAAGGCCAATACACACTGACTCTGGACGGACTAAAGGCAGGCAGCCTGGAAAGAAAGACTCCGGCTCTTGAAATCCAGGGAGATCTTACCCTGGTTTTGAAAAAGGGGACAGAGAGCGAACTTTTAAGTACAGACGCCGCCCTGAAAAAGGGGGCAGGTACTCTTACCATACGCGGAGAAGGAAGCTTAAGGCTTCAGGGAGAAACGGCCCTGGAGGGGGAGTGGAAGGAGGAAACGCTTAATCAGGATGAACCCTCTGCCCTGCGGATCGAAGGGGGGAAACTGGTATTTACCGGAGAGGAAACGGCTCTTTATGAGGATACCGTAGAGCTTGCAGGCGGGGAGATACAGATTCAGTGTCTGAATGGAAAGGGAACAGGGATCAGGGCCCATACATTGGACGACCGTCACTTTTCAGGAAGTTTGGAAATGGAGGAATCAGAAGAATGAAGCTGACGATATTGTGCTATGACAAATGCAGTACCTGTAAAAAAGCCTTAAACTGGCTGGATGAAAAGGGGATTTCCTATGAAAAAAGACCCATTAAGGAACAGAATCCCTCAAAGGAGGAACTGGCCGTCTGGCATAAGAAAAGCGGCCTTCCCTTAAAGCGCTTTTTCAATACCAGCGGGAATCTGTATAAGGAGCTGGGCCTTAAGGACAAGCTGCCCCAGATGACAGAGGAGGAGCAGCTGGAGCTTCTTGCATTCGATGGTATGCTTGTAAAACGCCCTCTGGCAGTTACAGACCAGTGGGCCTTCCCGGGTTTTCGGGAAAAGGAGTGGGAGGATCATCTGGCAGACTGAGCTGTAAGATGATCCAGGGATTCAAAACGATATCCCATTTCTTCCCATTTTGTCAGCAGTTCATCCAGAATCTGTCCATTGGTTTTTGATGTACTGTGAAGGAGAACCACAGCCCCCGGATGGATGCGGCCTAAAAGCTTTTCAAAGGCCTCTTCCTTCGAGGGCTGTTTGTTTTCATACCAGTCCACATAGGCCAGGCTCCAGAAAAAGGTCTGATATCCCATATCCTTTGCCATCTGCAGATTGCTTTCACTGTATTTTCCCTGAGGGGGGCGGTAGTATCGCTCCATTTTCTGTCCAGTGGTCTGTTCATAGAGGGTTTCCAGATCGGACAGCTCCTTCTGGAAGGCTTCTTTGCTGGAAATTTTTGACATATCGGGATGGTGATAGGTGTGATTCCCTACAATGTGGCCTTCCGATACCATCCGTTTTACCAGTTCGGGGCTTGTTTCCAGATAGTTTCCTACTAAAAAGAAGGCCGCCGGTGCATGATGCTTTTTCAGTGCATCCAGGATTGGTTCGGTGTTTCCGTTTTCATAGCCTGCATCAAAGGTGAGATAGATTACCTTTTCATCCGGATTTCCGGCATACCAGGCATGATACTGTTTTAAATATTCGGCAGAGGCATTCCCAACGGGTGTTTTTCCTTTTTCAGGAAAACCCAGACCCCAGTTTCCGTCTGCAGACGCTTCCAGATGATCCGAAGGGCCGAAAAATCCCGCTTCTGCCTGTCTGGCAGTCCACTGGCCGGCTCCGTAGGCCATCAAAAACAATACTCCTGTGAGTATGATTCCCCAGAATGAAAAATCCCAGGATCCATCATTTTTCATAATAACAAACAGCTCCCTGTATACGGTTAGTTCAGTATACAGGGAGCTTCGTTTTATTATGACTGGATTTCAGAGCGGGCCGGCAAAAAGCGGAAGGTGAGAATACACACAACCATGACAAGGACAGCGATGACGGTCCATCCCAGGCCGGCGGAATACAGCGGAAGGGAGTGGAAGATAGGGCTTAAAACTCCAAGATCCAGGCCGATGTTTTCAGCTGCATAGATAACGCTTATGAATCCTACAGAGCCGATGGTGCAGGGATAGATAAAGGGAATATGTCCCAGTTTTGTATCACACAGTCCGAGCACGATCAGCATGATGGAAATGGGATAAATAGCATCCAGTACAGGTACGGAAATGCTTAAGATCACATTGAGCCCCTGATTGCAGACCACAAAGGAAAAACCTGCGATCAGAAGAACCAGCTGGCGGTAGGACAGCCGGGAAGTCAGGGTTGAAAAATACTGGGAAATAGAGGTGATCAGTCCCACGCAGGTTGTCAGGCAGGCCAGCGTAAAGATAGCTGCCAGAAGGATGGCGCCCGTATCCCCGAAGAGCTGATGCACGATGCAGCGCAGAGTCCATGCGCCGTTTTCCTGAATCGGGAATACACCGGAAGAACTCATGCCCATATAAGCCAGGATCAGATAAACGCCGGCCAGGATAAGCCCCGCGAAAATACCGGTCATAACCGTATATTTCATCACGTCCGATTTACGGCTGATCCCCAGTCCTGTGATGGTGGTAGCAATTACAAGGCCGAAATTTAAGGCTGCAATCGTGTCCATAGTCAGATAGCCTTCCAGAAATCCCTTCACAAGAGGATTGGAAGCATAGCTTTCCTGCGGCTCTGCCACATGGACATTTCCCTTTAAAAGAAAGTTAAAAAATACAAAAAGCAGTAAAAATAACAGGCTTGGTGTTAAAAATTTTCCGATCCTCTCTACCAGCTTGTTTGGGGTAAGAGCCAGCCATCCTGCAATGAGGAAAAACACAAGGGAAAATCCAAGCATGAATAAGGACAAATTCGCTTCCTCAGGAAGATAGGGAGCCACTGCCATTTCAAAGGGAAGGGAGGCTGCTCTGGGGATACCAAGTCCGGGGCCGATGGAAAGGTAGATAAGAATGGTAAATACGATGGCAAATTTCGGATTAACCCTTCTAGCAAGCTTTTCCAGGCCGTCAAACTTCGCCACAACGATCACGCCCAAAACGGGAAGGGCTACAGCTGTGATCAGAAAGGCTGCAATGGCAAATGGGGTCTGGCTGCCTGCATTCTGTCCTAAAAATGGCGGGAATATCAGGTTGCCTGCCCCGAAAAACAGGGAAAAGAGCATAAAGCTCACCAGCAGGATTTGTTTCTTGTGTAGTTTCATAATAAAAAGCCTCCTTTAAAATAAAAAAATCGCCCTTATAAAAAGGACGATTAAAAACCGTGGTACCACCTTAATTCCTGAATGAAATCCAGCTCATCTCCGCATCCTCTAATGCGTATCACCTGTAACGTGGCTCTGCTCCGGCGCTCCTACTAAACTTCAGTTTGCTTCTCCAGGATGATTTCATCCGTCAGGTTCAATGACAGCTCACACCAGCCGCTGTCTCTCTGAAAAATCCTCTGAGGATTACTTGTTCCTATCAAATGAATTTTTTCTATGGCTGTATTATAGAATAAAAAATCAGAAATTACAATAGTTTCCAAAATTATTTTTCATCACAGACCTGGAAGATGATGAACTTGAGATAATAGGATTCGTCTGCCGCCCACAGGATCGGATGATCGGCGGCCTGGGTTCTGTATTCGATCTGGCGCAGCCGTTTGTGGACATTGGCAGCTGCTTCACGGATGGTTTTTGTGAAAAGCTCCGGATCCATAAAATGGGAGCAGGAGCAGGTGGCAAGGTATCCTCCGTCTTTTACCAGCTTCAAGCCTCGGATATTGATTTCACGATAGCCCTTTACTGCATTTTTGATGGAACTTCTGGATTTGGTAAAGGCGGGAGGATCCAGAACTACCACATCAAAGCGTTCTCCTCTTTGCTCTAACTGCGGGAGAAGATCAAATACATCGGCGCACTGGAAATGAACCCGATCCTCTAAGCCGTTAAGGCGGGCGTTCTCACGGGCCTGTTTCACTGCAAGCTCCGAGGCGTCTACTCCCAGAACATGGCCGGAACCGGCGATTCCCGCATTTAAGGCAAAGGAGCCGGTATGGGTAAAGCAGTCCAGCACCCGTTCCGGCTGCGTTTTTTTACACAGATTCTGTACAGCCAGCCGGTTGTATTTCTGATCCAGGAAAAAGCCGGTTTTCTGTCCATCCTCTACATCCACCAGATAGCGGACCCCGTTTTCCAGAATTTCCACCTTGGTATCAAAGGCTTTGCCGATAAAGCCCTTATAGCGATCCATCCCCTCCTGCAGACGTACCTTGGCGTCGCTGCGCTCGTAGATACCCCGAATATGGATATCCTCCTCTTTGAGTACCTTAAGCAGCTTTTCCAGGATTACCGGCTTTAAACGGTCAATTCCCAGAGCCAGGGATTCTACTACCAGAACATCGGAAAATTTATCGATCACAATACCCGGCAGGAAATCGGCTTCTCCAAAGATGACACGGCAGCTGGAGGTATCTACGGTGGCCTTCCTGTATTCCCAGGCATTTCTTACCCGCATTTCGATAAATTCATCATTAATGACAGCATCCCTTTTTCTGGATAACATCCGAACGGTCAGTTTGGAATGTGTGTTGATAAAGCCATGGCCCAGAGGATAGCCGTCAAAGTCCTCGGCTGTTACCAGATCTCCGTCCTTATATTCACCGGAAATGGTGTCGATCTCATTGTCATAGATCCATGCTCCGCCAGCCTTTAAGGAACGCCCGGCTCCCTTTTTGATCCGTACGCAGGCGGTTTCTCTGTATAATTCATCTTTTGTCATATAGGACTCTCCTTTAGCTTTCTTCCATAGGAATATCTTCTTTTATACCACAGATTACTCAGAGGCGCTACAGAGATTTTGACTGAAACTGCGGATTTTAATGGGGATGCTTTATTCCAGAGGATTCTGGGAAAGCACATGAAGCTGGTCAGTAATGATTTTTTCGGTCAGCCGCGCCATCTGAACCGGCGTTTCCTTAAGACCGGTCTTCAGCCAGTGCTGCACCAGCCCCAGGCAGCCGGAAACGATGAAGGCGAAGTAGGCGTCAAATACTGCGGTACTTTCGGTACGAACCACTTCCATCCAGTCGTGAAGACATTTATCACGCATGATCTGTTTCATCCGGTTGAGAAAGTTCAAATCTCCATTTTCTCCCAGGAGAATTTCTACCAGAGACGCATTTTCATATACCAGCGTATACACCTCATGGAAAATATTAAAGGGGCGGTCTAAAAGCTCTTCAGCCCGGTGCTTTTGGATCACAGAGTTTAATTTTCCAAGGAGCTCAGTTTCTGTCTGTTCCAGAAGATCAAACACATCTTTATAATGAAGATAAAAGGTTCCGCGGTTTAAGTCTGCCATTTCCGTCAGCTCCCGGACGGTGATATCCTGTATACGCTTTGTTTTTAACAGAGAAATAAGACAGTCTTTTAATTGTTTCCGCGTTTTGCGGATTCTTCGGTCGATCAGTTCTGTTCCCATTTTCATAACCTCCTTATGTATGGGATTTTGTATAATAATGAACATAAAAATCAAATATGTTGATTAACGTACATTGAATGTGAAATCAATCATTGTTATTTTAAACATTCATTAGTATAATCTATTATAGTTAAGTAATGAACATATGTCAATTATCGTTCACAGAGTTGAGAAAATAAACATGACCAGCAAAGAATCAGGAGATCGGTTGTATGAAAAAATGGAAGAGTATCAGGTTGATGTGCCTGATCGGGGCGGTTCTGCTTCAAATGGAAAATATGGATGCGCTGGCGGCAGAGCCGGGAGGTTCTGATCCGGGATGGATCTGTCTGGATGGAAAGTGGTATTGGCAGAAAGCGGATATGACAGCAGCCACAGGCTGGCTTTCAGCTGGAGGAAGAACTTACTATCTGAGGGAGGACGGGGTCATGGCGACCGGATTTCAAAAGGTAGGAAATGAGTGGTATTATTTCCATGAGGACGGTGGAATGAATCTGGGAGATCTGGAGCTTGATAATGCGGTATATACCTTTTCGGCAGAAGGTGCTCTTACCGGAGCCTCATGGAAGGAAAATACGGGAGGAGGAGCCTATTTTGCAGGCTGCTATGATACGCAGGAGCAGATTTTGTTTGAGTATTTATGCGATGAAAAGCGGGATCAGTATTTTGACGCCAGACCGGACCGGGAACATGAGTATGACGGGGATATGCATACGTCCTATGACCGGTATGCGGGCTTAAAAATGGATGTAAAGCTGAACCGGATTGCGGCTGCCCGCCTTAAGGAGGCCATGGAAAATGGGTATGCAGATGGGAAAAACAGCACTTATAAGGAGCTTTATATACGAAATTGTGAGGATGGGGAAGCTGCTTTTGATAAAATCATGGATGTGCTGGAAAAACAGTACAGCAGAGGAGAAGCTTATCAGGATACGCTGGATTATTATCGGTATTTGGGTATGGCCCATTATGAGGCGGACGGACGTCACTGGTTTATGGTGGTACTGAAGCGCTGAATGAAATGAACCCCGGGATGTTAGGAGCAGGATCAAATGAAGGAGAAATTGAAATTCGTACATAAAAAGAAAGAGAAGCAGACAGAGAATGGCTTGACGGAACGGTTGTCTGTCCGCCTTGCCCGCTTTATTTTAAGAAGGCAGAAATGGATTGAAAGCATATTTGTGGCAGGATGTGTTTTTTCCTTTATTGCAATGCTGTTTGTAAATGTGAATTACGATCTGACTGAATATCTGCCAAGGGAGGCGGCATCCCGTATTGGATTGGACCGTATGGAGGAGACGTTCGGATATCCGGGAACCGCACGGGTGATGGTAAAGGATGTAAGTCTTTATGAGGCGAAGCAGTATAAGGATCAGATAGAGGCTGTGGACGGAGTGGATCAGGTACTCTGGTGTGATGCTGCCGTTAATATTTATGCAGGAGAGGACTTTATCTCCATGGATGACATAGAGGATTACTATAAGGATCGCTGCGCAGTAATGGATATTACTTTTGATGAAGGAGATACGGCCAAGAGAACTTCCCGTGCTGTGGATGAGATCCGGAATCTTTTAGGGGAAAAGGGCTGCTATACCGGGATGGCCGTGCAGAACAAATCCTTAAAGGAAAATATAGAAAGCGAAATGCAGCTGATCATGCTGGTAGCGGTGATCATGATTTTTACGATCCTATGTATTACCACGGCCGCCTGGTCCGAACCGTTCCTGTTTTTGATCGTTATGGGCGTTGCCATTCTTTTAAATCAGGGAACCAATATTTTTCTAGGAACTGTATCCTTTCTTACCAACAATGTGGCTATGGTGCTGCAGCTTGCAACGTCCATGGATTATTCCATTTTCCTGTTGGATGCATTTGAAAGGGAGAGGAAAAAGGGGCTGGGAAACAAAGAGGCCATGACAAATGCCATTGACGCTGCCATCAACTCTATTTTTGCCAGCAGCCTTACTACCGTAGTAGGCTTTCTGGCTCTCGTATCCATGAAGTTCAGCATTGGTTTTGATATGGGACTGGTGCTTGCAAAGGGGATTGTATTCAGTCTTCTTACTGTGGTATTTTTTATGCCGGCCATGATCTTGAAGTTTGCAGACTGGAATGAAAAGACGGCTCACCGTCCCTTTCTTCCGGCGTTTAACCGTTTAAGCCGGGGAATTTACCGGTTTCGCTATGCGGCCTTGATCATTATGGCTCTTTTGGTGCCTCCGGCTTATGTGGCCCAGGGGATGAATGATTATCTTTACGGAAACAGTGCAGTGGGTGCCAGTGAGGGAACAAGGGTTTATGAGGATGAGAAGGAGATAGCAGCCATTTTCGGGCGGAGCAATATGCTCTTGGTGATGTATCCAAACACCTCCATGGTGACGGAAAAAGCACTGTCCGGGGAGCTTGAGGATCTTCCCTATGTAAAAAGCGTCACTTCCATGGCCAATACGCTTCCGGAGGGTATCCCTGAGGAATTTCTTCCATATTCTCTTACCAATGAGCTTCACAGGGGAGATAAAGGCAGGATGCTGGTGTACATCCGTACAAAGACAGAGAGCAGGGAAGCATTTCAGGATACAGGGAAGATTGAAGAAATTGTAAAGAAATATTATCCGGAGGATTCTTTTGTGCTGGGAGAAACTCCCTCTACTATGGATATTAAAACCTTTATTACAGCCGATAATACACGCGTAAATATCCTGTCCCTGCTGGGCGTATTTTTAGTCGTCATGTTCAGTTTCCGTTCTCTTTTGGTGCCGGTGATCGTTATGATCCCCATTGAGGCGGCTATTTTCCTGAATATGGCAATGCCGTATCTGGCCGGAGATACCATGGTATATATGGGATATATCATTGTGAGCAGTATTCAGCTGGGAGCCACTGTGGATTATTCTATCCTGCTGACGAACAGCTATATGGCATGCCGAAAAGAGATGGAGAAGAAAAAAGCCTGCATTCAGGCAGTGAAAATGTCGTGTACTTCCATTTTTACCTCAGGAACTATTATGATTCTGGCCGGTTATATTATTCATTTTATATCGAATACGGCTGCCATCGGAGATCTGGGGCATCTGATCGGCCGTGGAGCTCTTTTCAGTGTGATCCTGGTGCTGACAGTGCTTCCGTCCCTTCTTGTTCTCTTTGATTCGATCATTACAAGAAAAGAATGGGAACGGATACGAAAGAAGTTTATGGGAAAGCGGCGTTCTTTGACAGACAGCAAAATGGAAGGAATGGAGGCGAAGAGCAATGAAAAGTAGAAAAAGACAGATGATGGCAGCTGTTCTTGCAGCTGTGGTTACAGCCGGAAATGCGCCCCTGTCCTATGGCGCTCCGGCTGCAGTGGAAACGGATGAGACCATGTATGTGAATCTGGATGTTTACGGAAAGGCTCAAAAGGTAAATGTAGTAAAGAGCTGCAGTTTAAACGGCGTCACAGATTTTACAGATTATGGAAATTATCTGGCGGTGGAAAATATGTCAACTCAGGATGAACCGCAGCTGGGAGAGGGGGAAGTGGTCTGGAAGCTTCCGCCGGATCGCAGGGAACGCTTTTACTATAAATGTACGCTGGATCAGGAGCAGACAGCGCTTCCGTGGAATTTTGATGTGTCCTATAAGCTCAACGGGGTTCCCACAGACGGGGAAAAGCTGGCCGGAGCTTCCGGGCTGGTGGAAATTCACATAAAGGCTGAGCCTAATGAACAGGCAGATCTGTATTACCGTAATAATATGCTTTTGCTGGTGGCAGTTCCCGTGGACATGTCCAAGTGCTTCAGCGTGGAGGCAGAGGGATCTCAGACCCAGAATATGGGGGAGCTTACAGCGGTTGTATTTACAGCTCTTCCGGGGGAAGAGGGGGATTATACGGTGCGCATCGGTTCGGATTCCTTTGAGACAACGGGAGTCATCATGGCAATGACGCCGGGAACGGTGGAGGATCTGGAGCATATTAAGGATTTAAAAGAGGCAAAGGATACCTGGCAGGATGCGGGAGATGAACTGTATGATAGCTTAGAGCAGATGGCTCAGTCCATAGAGGATATGAGGGGCGGAGTTGATCAGATGCAGTCCGGCCTGAATGCAGCAGAGAATGCAAGGCAGAAATGGAGCAGCTCAAAGGACGCCATACTGGCAGGAAACGATCGGTCACTGGAATCCCTCAGGGCTATGTCCGGCCAGCTGGAAACCCTGGTGCCTCATCTGCAGACGGCAAAGGAAGAGGCAGAGATCGTACATAAAAGTATGGGCGACATTGTGGGAACACTGGGAGAGATGCAGGAGCCTCTGGGAAAGCTGTATACAAGACTGAGAAATATTAAGAGCAGTACGGCTTCGATGGGAGAACAGCTGCCGGATCTGAGAGACGATCTGGGTTATCTGATAGAAACGAACGCATCTTTTCAGGTGCAGACCACAGAGGCTTTGGAGGCTCTGGGACAGCTGATTGGGGAGCTGGAGGAATATGATGATGAGGCCTTGGAAATAGAAGTGCCAGAGATTGAAATTCCAGAGGCTCAGGGAGAGGAAGAGTTAGAGGAACCGGAAGCTTCGGAACCGGAGGGCTCAGAGAAACCAGAGGAGTCGGAGGAGCAGGAGAAGCCGGAGGGCTCAGAAGAACCGGAGGCACCGGACGCTTCGGAACCAGAGAAAGACGAAAACTTGGAAATCAATGAGCCTGAGAACGAGAATACCGGCAGCCAGACCATCAGCCGTGCGGTTGTTCCAAAGGCACAGATTGAAAAACGAGAGGTGCCTTTTGTGGCTTCTTCAGGCTCCCAGCTGCAGCAGCTGATGCAGATGCTCCGAAAAATCGACAAAGACAGCCGGAAATTTACCCAGACAGCAGGAAACTTGATGGAGGATATTTCCGATTCTGCCCAGTACAGTGCGGATCTGGTGGACAATATGGACTTTCTTATTGAGGATCTTACGGCGCTCCATGATTCGTTGGATACATACTATCCGGATCTTCAGAGCGCATTGGACGATCTGAGTGCACTTACGGAAAGAACCACGGAGGCTTTAAACAGCACTACAGATACCCTGACACTGGTTCAGAATACGCTTAAAGCCTCCAGCGACGAGATGGATGTGGCAGCAAAAGACAGCCTTATGGCAAGTATGGAGCTTTTAAATAAAAGTCTGAATGTGCTTGACAGTACAGCCGGGATCCGTCGGGCCGGCCGTACCATGAAGGATGTGATCGACAGCCAGCTTGATAAATTCGATACGGAAAACAGATTCCTGTTTATGGATCCGGACGCGGAAAAGGTATCCTTTACATCTTCTAAAAATCCGGAACCCAGAACCCTGCAGGTTGTGCTCCGCACAGATGAGATCAGTTTGGAGAATGAGGAACACAAGACGCTGGACGCAGAAACAGAGGAGCCGGAGGTAAGTCCTCTGAAACGGATGTGGAACGTACTGGTAAAAATGTGGCGTTCTCTGGTGGACATCTTTAAAAACAGATAGAAAAGCAGCTGATTTTCTGGTATGCTTAAGAAAGAGCAGGCGGTACTCTCTTTGCACAGCAGTGCCGGAAAGGATGAGCTTCATGGAACTTACAAAACAGGAGAAAACAAAATACCGGCTGGCAGCTTCGGTGAAGGAGTGTATGAAGACTGCTTCGGTAGATAAGATAACCGTAAAAAATATTGTGGAAGGCTGCGGCCTTACCCGCCAGACATTTTACCGGAATTTTCTGGATAAATACGACTTAATTAACTGGTATTTTGACAAGCTGGTTCTTCAGTCCTTTGAGCAGATCGGCATGGGGCATACTGTGGGAGAAAGCCTGACACAGAAGTTTGCGTTTATCCGTGCAGAAAAGGTCTTCTTTACGGAAGCATTTCGAAGCGATGACCGCAATTCCGTAAAGGAACATGATTTTGAGCTGATCCTTCAGTTTTACAGGGATCTGATCAACCGCAGAACCAGCCGTCCCTTAAGTGAAGAAATACAGTTCCTTCTTGAGATGTACTGCCGTGGTTCCGTCTATATGACTGTAAAATGGGTTTTAGGGGGCATGAAGGACTCGCCTGAGGAAATGGCTAAAAAGCTGGTAGAAGCCCTGCCTCCCAAGCTTGCCAGAGTATTTGACGAATTGCAGCTTTTGTAACATCTGCATAAACCATTTTGTGACAATTCACAAAAAAGACATAGAAAGTGACAGACTACCCTGTTTGTCACTTTTATTTTTTTCAGGCGTTGTTATAATATTAACAAACAGGGAAGATCCTGAGAAAGAAAAGGAGAAGAGGAACCATGGCAAACAGAATTGTATTAAATGAAACTTCTTATCACGGTGCAGGTGCAATTGCAGAGATTGCAAATGAAGCAAAGGCAAGAGCCTTTAAGAAAGCATTCGTATGCTCGGATCCTGATTTGATCCGTTTTAACGTGACAAAAAAAGTGACAGATGTTCTGGATGAAGCAGGCCTGTCCTATGAGATTTACTCCAATATAAAGCCGAATCCTACGATTGAAAATGTACAGACCGGCGTAGCCGCTTTTAAGGCATCCGGCGCTGATTATCTGATCGCCATCGGCGGAGGATCCTCCATGGATACGGCCAAGGCCATTGGAATCATCATTGCAAATCCTGAGTTTGAGGACGTAAGAAGCTTAGAGGGTGTTGCTCCTACCAAGAACCCGTCTGTTCCGATCATTGCAGTTCCCACTACAGCAGGAACCGCAGCAGAGGTTACGATCAACTATGTTATTACAGATGTGGAGAAAAAGCGCAAATTCGTATGCGTAGATACACATGATATCCCTGTAGTAGCAGTAATTGACCCGGATATGATGGCTTCCATGCCAAAGGGTCTGACGGCATCTACCGGTATGGACGCTTTAACCCACGCCATTGAGGGATACACAACAAAGGGCGCATGGGAGATGACCGATATGTTCCACTTAAAGGCAATCGAGCTGATCTCAAAATATTTAAGAGGCGCCTGCGAAAATACAAAGGAAGGCCGCGAGGGTATGGCTCTGGGCCAGTACATCGCCGGAATGGGCTTTTCCAATGTAGGACTTGGTATTGTCCACTCTATGGCGCATGCTCTGGGCGCTGTATATGATACACCTCACGGCGTTGCAAATGCCATCCTTCTGCCGACTGTTATGGAGTATAACGCCCCCTGTACGGGAACCAAGTACAGGGACATCGCTATTGCCATGGGCGTAGAAGGAGCAGAGAACATGAGCCAGGAGGAATACCGGAAGGCTGCCGTAGAGGCTGTAAAGAAGCTGTCTGCAGATGTAGGTATTCCCGCTGACTTAAAGGAAATCGTTAAGCCTGAGGATGTAGATTTCCTGGCGCAGTCTGCAATGGATGATGCCTGCCGTCCCGGCAATCCAAAGGATCCGACCTTTGAGGATATCAAGGCGCTGTATCAGTCACTGATGTAACGATCATATCACAGAAAGGGGCTCTGGTTTTCAGAAGGAAACCGGAGCCTTTTTACATATAATTTACACAGACTTTACATTACCTCAGGGAAACTATATTGACTAGAAATGAAATATCCCGTATAATGAGAATACGTAAACAAAAGGTAAAGAAAATGTAAAAAAAGGGAAAAGAGGACAGAGACATGGTGGAGCGTATCTGCTGCGGTATACAGGCTATGTCTTATATTTTGTGCCTGTTTTGATGGATAAATGGATATTATCCGAAAAACGATATCAAATGTCTCTGAATCTGAACCAAAAAGGAGAAATCATGGGATTTGAATTGCTTTTAGGACTTTTAGGCGGCCTGGCACTGTTCCTTTACGGAATGCAGATGATGAGTACCAATCTGGAAGCGGCAGCCGGAAACAAGATGAAGCAGATCTTGGAGCGTCTGACCTCCAACCGTTTTCTGGGCGTTTTAGTGGGAGCTGTGATCACGGCGCTGATCCAGTCCTCATCCGCTACCACGGTTATGGTAGTGGGCTTTGTTAACTCCGGTCTGATGACTTTAAATCAGGCTGTATGGGTTATCATGGGCGCCAATATCGGTACGACCATCACAGGTCAGCTGATCGCTCTGGATGTTGGAGCTCTGGCTCCTCTGATCGCCTTTGTCGGAGTAGCCATCCTTGTATTTGTAAAGAATAAGAAGATCCAGCATATTGCCGGTATTGTTGCAGGCATCGGCGTACTCTTTATTGGTATGGATATGATGAGCTCTGCAATGTCTCCTTTAAGAGAAGAACCGCAGTTTGTGGAAATGATGACGAAATTCAGCAATCCGCTTCTGGGCATTCTGGTAGGCGCGGGCTTCACGGCGCTGATCCAGTCCTCCTCCGCGTCTGTCGGTATCTTACAGGCTCTGGCCATGAGCGGCGTCATTGATCTGCACAGCGCGGTATTCGTTCTGTTCGGACAGAACATCGGTACCTGTATTACGGCAGTTCTGGCTTCCATTGGAACGACCCGCAACGCAAAGCGCGCTACAGCGATCCATCTGCTGTTTAACCTGATCGGTACAGTGGTATTTGTTGTATTAAGCCTTGTAACTCCATTTACAGATGTGATGATCAGCCTGGCTCCGGGAAATCCCATGGCGCAGATTGCAAATGTCCATACGGTATTCAATCTGGGAACGTCCCTGCTTTTGCTTCCCTTCGGCAGTGTGCTGGTTAAGATCGTAGAGCGGATTCTTCCTGATACCGAGGTTAAGGTTATGGACGAAGATCACTGGCTTCAGGGACTTATGGCTTCTAAGCATCACCTTGGAGTATCCACCATTGCCATCAGCCAGATCCATGAAGAAATCCGTGATATGCTGTCTGCGGCTTCTAAAAACGTAGACGCCAGCTTCCTGGCAGTAGAGCAGGGACCCGGCGAAGACGGGATCGGAGAGATTGAAAACAGAGAAGAGGAGATTGATCTTGCAAATGTCCGTCTTTCCAAAAAGATATCCCGTGTTCTTGTTTTGGACCAGACGCCAAAGGATATTGAAACACTGAATAAGATGTATTCTATTCTGGGAAATATTGAGCGTATCGGCGATCACGCCATGAACCTGGCTGAGTATGCCCAGACCATTTTAGAAAAGGATCTGTCCTTTTCCGAGTATGCCCAGAGCGAGTTTTCCGTTATGGCGGACAGTTGCTCCAAGGGAATGAAGCTTCTGGAGCAGGCGGCTGCAGGAGAGAAGAAGTTTGAATTGGCGAAGGTACAGGAAATCGAACAGAAGATTGATGATATTACCCGTAAATTCCGCCAGAATCAGATTGACCGCATGAGAGCGGGAAGCTGTAATGTTGAGGCGTCGATTCTTTATTCTGAGATGCTTACAGATTATGAGCGTATCGGCGATCATATGTTAAATATTGCAGAGGCTTATGATGTGATCAACAAAAATGACGAAGGGATTTCCGACACACAGCCGGCCAATGCCTGAAATGTAAATACTGAAATATAAAAATGCGTTTCCCGTGGGAGGAGTTTCTTCCTGAGGGAAACGCATTTTTGATTGATGCATTTGACAGATATGCGTTTTTAATGCATCTATCCGATCTCATCTGTTGTAGCCTTGGGGAGATCCCAGCAGTAGCGGGTAGCTAACAGGCGGATCAGAACCACCAGGAATGCAGCTGCTACCATGGAGATACTTTCTCCCAGGAAGTCGGACAGATATACATAAAACAGAGCCCCGGCTAAAGATGCGCAGGCATACACATGCTTTTTCAGGATATAGGGCGTCTGTCCGGCCATGATATCTCTGAGAACGCCGCCGCCTACTCCGGTAAGAACTCCCAGAAAGATAGACAGGAAACGATAATCGCCATAGCCTGCCATCATGGCAGTGTCGATGCCTGTGACCGTAAAGGCAGCCAGCCCGACGGCGTCAAAAATATTCATGATCCGTTCGTAGATTACAATGTAAGGGCCGGTAAGAATATGCTGGTTAAAACGGATGATAAGAAAAAGAACCAGCACGGTAACAAAGGCCATGATCACATAGATCGGGTTGATGAACAGGCTGGGAGGCACCCTTCCAAGAAGAATGTCTCTGAGCATACCGCCGCCGACGGCGGTTGTTTCCCCCAGGATGATCACTCCCAGAAGATCCAGACGCTTTCGGATCGCAGTCATAGCACCGGAGGAGGCAAAGGCAATAGTGCCGATAGCCTCAATGAGAAAGAAAAGAGAAATAGTTTCCATGGCGGCGCCCTCGTTTCTCTTTACAGAAGATAGATCTTATGCTGGCTGCATACAGCCCGCATATCAGCAGGCCAGATACTGGCCTGTACTTCTCCGATGTGGGCACGGTCAAGCAGAAGCATACACAGACGGGACTGTCCGATACCGCCTCCGATGGTGTAGGGAAGTTCTCCGTTTAACAGCATCCTGTGGTAAGGAAGGTTCATGCGGTCTTCGCAGCCGGCTTTTTTTAACTGCTCTTTAAGAGAAGCTTCATCCACGCGGATGCCCATGCTGGAGATTTCCAGGGCACAGTTTAAGGTATCAAACCAGAACAGGATATCGCCGTTTAATTTCCAGTCATCATAGTCCGGTGCGCGTCCGTCATGGGGCTTTCCATCTGCCAGCTTATCGCCGATCTGCATTAAGAATACGCAGCCATGCTCTTTGGTGATCAGGTTTTCTCTCTCCTTTGGCGTTTTGTCGGGATACATCTGTGCCAGCTCGCCTGTAGTAATAAAAAAGATGTCATCCGGAAGCTCTTTTACGGCCTGGGGATACTTGTACCAGACCTCATGCTGCATATGCTTGATGATCTTGAAGATTTCCCGTACCGTAGCCATCAGGGTTTCCATGGTGCGCTCTTCTTTGGTGATCACCTTTTCCCAGTCCCACTGGTCTACATAGCAGGAGTGGAGATTATCCAGCTCTTCATCCCTGCGGATGGCGTTCATATTGGTATAGAGACCTTCTCCCGGCTGAAAGCCGTATTCCTTTAAGGCAATGCGCTTCCATTTGGCCAGTGAATGGACAACCTCCAGAGTTTCACCGGGAAGGCCGGCCATATCAAACTGGACCGGACGCTCTACGCCGTTTAAGTTGTCGTTTAAACCGCTGCTTTGTTCTACAAACAAGGGAGCGGAGATACGCTCCAGATGAAGCTCACGCCCCATTTCCTTCTGAAAGGTATCGCGTATGTACTTGATGGCATCCTGTGTTTCACGGATCGTAAGCCTGGGGTCATATTTCTTGGGTAATATCAGTTCCATTGATCCATCCTCCATAAAAAAGCTCTGTATGCTGTGGGATACAGGCGTGATAAAATTACTCCTATGGTATCATTAAAGGAAAAAAGGTGCAAGAGAAAAAAGATTTTTCATTTTTTGCCGGATGCGTTTTCTTCGTTCACTGGTTTCGTCCGGGTCAGTTTTGAAAACTCCGTTTTCTTCCCGGAGGACATCTCCCTCCTTTACGCCCTGAGGCAGACAGGACAGCGGGAGAGTAAAGACAGAGCGGTCCTCTCTCTGGCATACAGCTGTGGTTTCTTCGATTCGGTCAACAATGCAGATCATAAAATATCCCTCCTATAGCGTTTCTATAATGTTTTATTTTTTGGTATAGGTCCAGGTAAGTCCTTCCGGAGAACTGGATGCGATGATGGTACCCTTTTCATCCGTACGCAGTACCTGAATGCGGTGTTCAGCGTATTTTTTTAAGGTTTCCTCATGGGGATGGCCGTAGGAATTGCCCTTGCCGCAGGAAATCACGGCCCAGGATGGAGATACAGCTTCTAAAAATTCAGGGCTGCTGGAGGTGCGGCTGCCATGATGGCCTGATTTTAATACATCAGCCGAAAGATTCAGGCCGCTGCGTGCCATATCTTCCTCAGCCTCTGTTTCCGCATCGCCGCACATGACAAAGGAATGATTTCCATCTGTGAGGCGGATGCCCACAGACCAGTCATTCAGCTCATCTGCGTAATCGCCCACAGGACCTAAGACGGTAAACTGGGACTGTCCCAGATCATAGGTATCACCGGGAACGGGCTTTGTGATCTTAAGCCCCTGGCCGGCCACTGCATCCAGAACATCTTCAAAGGTTGCAGTCGTATGTTCAACCGGCGGCATAATAACGGTTTTGGCCGGAAATGTTTCCAGTACGTCGTCCAGCCCGCCGATATGATCCGAGTGGGGATGGGTACCGATCACATAGTCCAGAGAGGTGACGCCCTGCTCTTTCAGGTAGTTTACAACCGTATCGCCCTGATCATTTTCCCCTGCATCGACCAGCATAAAATGAGTTCCGTCCTGGATCAGGATGCTGTCTCCCTGGCCCACATCAATAAAATGTACATTTAAGGTGCCGCTGCTGCTTTGTATTTCAGGGTTCGTTTTATCATTTAACTGCCCTTTTACCGCTTCCTTTGCATAATCCCAGGCAGCCGAAACTGCCTGATCGGCTGCGGATTCAAGGTATTTGGAGGCTTCCTCCTTTGAGCAGCCGCCAAGAGAGAGAAGAGAAGCGGTCAGTAAAATAGTCCCTATGAAACGATATGTCTGTTTTGTCATGTCTTATCAGCCTTTCTGTTATATTTTCCCATTCTGTCCCATATATAACTATTATGAGGGACGATTCCCCGAAGAAAACGAAACATACTAAATTATAAAGGAGTTAATACCTATGGCAAGAGGAGTAAGAAGAACCCACACAGAAAAACTTCAGTCTGAGCTTTCTGAGGTCCGGGCTGCGATTTCCCAGTATGAGGACAGCCTGGATGAGCTGCGTTCCCGGGAAAAGGAAATCAATTCCCAGATCGAGATCGAGCGTTTTAAGGAAGTCAGCGAGCTTTTAAAGCAGCGCGGAATGACGCTCTGCGATTTAAAGGAGCTTCTGTCTTCAAGGGAAACACAGGCAGCCGGAATCTGACTGCTCAGCCTCTGAACCGGTTAATGCAGGCGAAAATTTCCTGAGGTCTGGGCATACACAGTCCCATGGCGGCATAGGAGTAGCCGCTCACAGCAGTGAGGCCGCCCTTTGCCGTCTCTTTTTGGATATAGGCAACTGTTTCGGCAACCGTATACCGTTCCAGAAGCCGCTTTTCCATACAGAACCGCAGGATCTGCGCCAGCGCCTGGGTCTGCTCACTGTCAATAAGCTGTTCTACAAACCTCAGTTCTGACGGGCGGCGTCCTACTTCTATGGAATCTTTTCCATATACCTTTACCTTGATCCGGTCATCCCGTCCGCCCTGTTCTCTGCCGCGGCGGCCCTCTTTTACGTTCATATCCTGTTTCCGATGATCTTTTTCCGCTTTTATCTGGAATTTTCTTCCTGCTTTCGGAAGTGTAAAGCCGGGAGCCGGCTCAATGGATGGCCGGTTGTCTCCGGCGCAGATTTCCTTTACCTTTTTTGTAATATCCAGGGGGACATAGGAGTCCATCTGGATAATGGTATCTGCAATATAAAAATAGGCTCCTGAGCTTCCGGCTACTAAAACGGTAGAAATGCCTGCCTTATGAAACAGATCTTCCGCCCGGTTGGTAAATGGAGTGATCGGTTCCTGGCTGCGGTTTATGACCTTCTGCATCAGATCGTCCCGTACCATGAAATTGGTGGCGGAAGTGTCCTCATCAATGAGAAACACCCTGCTTCCGCTTTCGATTCCCTCGATGACAGCGGCTGCCTGGGAGGTACTGCCGCTGGCATCCTCTGTGGAAAAGCATCTGGTATCCTTTTTGTTTGGAAGATCATTGATGAACATGGAAATGTCAACATTCCGGATGCTTCTTCCGTCCTCAGCCCGAAGCTTTAAGGCTGTGTCATCGGTGATCACAAATTCACGCCCGTCTCCGGCGATATGGTCGTATACTCCGGCCTCCAGCGCCTTTAACAGGGTGGATTTTCCGTGATACCCTCCGCCCACGATCAGGGTGATCCCGCGGCGGACTGCCATGCCGGAGCAGTTTCCGTGATGAGGAAGAGTAAGTGTGATCCGCATGGATTCAGGGGAAGAAAAGGGAGTGCTGTTTTTCATGGGCCGGCTGGATATGCCGCTTTCCCTTGGAAGAATGGCGCCGTCTGCCACAAAGGAGACAAGCTCCAGACGTTTTAATTCCTGACGGATAAAATACTGATCCTCTGCAAGCTCTGCCACGGCCTCTGGTTCATGGACCGGTCTGTTTTTATAAAAAAGCACCTGTTTTACACACTGGGGCAGAAAATCAAAGAGGATCCGTATCAGTTCACCGCTGTTGATGGTGCGGCCGTTTGCGGGAAAACCGGCTTCCAGCCGGATCCAGATTCCATCTGAGCAGCATTCACAGGCAGTCCGTTCCAAAATTTCCGGTCCCGGACAGCTGATGGAAATAAGGCCGCTTTTTCCAGATCCCTTTGCTTTAAAATTGTACCGGGCGGTCTCCTTATAAAACCGGCGCACAAGATCGTCCTCAAAGGCTCTTTTTTTATGGGGAGCATCAAAAAGTGTTTTTGGATATCCGGCTTTTTGGTGGGTAATAAAAATACTCAGCTTGGAGGGAGAAGCAAAGGGGTCTCCCTGCACATGGTCAATACATAACTGGTAATCGCCAAAGTCATAGATGCCCTGGGCGGATTTATAGGCCGGATAGCTTTTCCGGTCAATGGATTCTAACAGACGTTTAAGCTCGTTTGATGATTTCATGCTTCCATACACCTTTCGCATCCGGAATTTTTCCCGGACTTTCAGGTATCATTTTAAGCGAACACACAGAAAAATGCAACGCCTGCAAACGTTCCTAAGGTTTTCTGATGACCTTCAAAGGCATCCTGCACACCAGATTTCAGGGAGCCCTGCAAAAAAATATTCCCAAAACCAATAATTTGAGTTATAATAAAATAGAGTCGTTTTGTGTGGCTTTTTACTCCACAAAAGAAATTTATAGACTAGGAGACAATACATATGGAAAGAAAAGTAGGAACAATCTCAAGAGGGATCCGCTGCCCGATCATCCGTGAAGGCGACGATCTTGCTGCGATCGTGGTAGACAGCGTACTGGACGCAGCTTCCAGCGAGGGCTTTGAACTGCGTGACAGGGACGTAATCTCTGTTACTGAGTCTGTAGTAGCCAGAGCTCAGGGAAACTACGCTTCCATCGATGCCATTGCCGAGGATGTAAAAGCAAAGCTGGGCGGAGAGACCATCGGCGTTATTTTCCCAATTTTATCCAGAAACCGTTTTTCCATCTGCTTAAAGGGAATTGCCAGAGGCGCAAAGAAGATTATTCTGATGCTCAGTTATCCAAGCGATGAGGTAGGAAACGCCCTGGTGTCTCTGGATCAGGTAGATGAGGCTGGAATCAATCCTTACAGCGATGTTCTGGATCTGAAGCGTTACAGGGAGCTTTTTGGAGAAAATAAGCATCCATTTACAGGCGTAGACTATGTAGATTACTACTGTGAGCTGATAAGAGAGCAGGGCGCAGAGGCAGAAGTTATCTTTGCAAATAATCCAAGAGAAATCGTAAAGCACACCAAGAACGTTCTTACCTGCGATATCCATTCCCGTATGCGCACCAAGCGCATCTTAAAAGAAGCAGGAGCAGAGAGAGTCTGCGGTATGGACGATATCCTGACAGCTCCTGTTAACGGCAGCGGCTGCAACGAGAAGTACGGACTTTTAGGCTCCAACAAGTCTACCGAGGATACCATCAAGCTGTTCCCAAGAGAGTGCAGCGATCTGGTATATGAGATCCAGAAGCAGATCCTGGATCGTACCGGAAAGCACGTTGAGGTTATGGTATACGGTGACGGTGCATTTAAAGATCCGGTAGGAAAAATCTGGGAGCTGGCTGACCCGGTTGTTGCGGTTGCAAATACCGAGGGTCTGGAAGGAACTCCAAACGAAATCAAGTTAAAATATCTGGCGGACAACGATTTTAAGGATCTGTCCGGCGCAGCATTAAAGGATGCGATCTCTCAGAGGATCAGAGAGAAGAAGTCCGACCTGGTAGGGGATATGGCTTCTCAGGGAACAACTCCGAGAAAACTTACAGATCTGATCGGATCTCTGTGCGACCTGACCAGCGGTTCCGGCGATAAGGGAACTCCTATTATTCTGGTTCAGGGATATTTTGATAACTATACCAATTAAAGCAGGCTTTTTTCAGAGTGATGCAGCAGCCTGATGCTTATGTGGGGCAAAATCCGGCAGAGGTTCTCGCAAGGGGATTTCTGCCGGATTTTTACCAGGCTGCAGCGGCAGAGGAACGTACACAATATGGAATATATAACACATACAGACCAGACCCTGTCAGCCAGACTGGCTGCTTCGGAGCGGATCCTCATCGGGATCGGGCCAGAGTGGGGGCTAAAGTCTGAAAAAAAGAAAATCCGGGATTGCAGGCTTTCAGACCCGGAGCAGGCAGAGATAAAGGCCGCCTATGAAGCGCTGTACGAGATGGTGAAGGATAAGGATTACTATCTGGTCACGACTCTTACGGACGGAGCGGTTTATGATACGCCCTTTGACAGAGAGCGCATCACGGCTCCCTGCGGGAATATTCACTGGCGTCAGTGCAGCAGGGCCTGTACAAAGGATATCTGGGAGGAGGGAGAACTTCCAGATGAGTTCTGCCCCCACTGCGGCGCTCCTCTTGCGGGAAATACCATAAAGGAAGAAAACTATATTGAGGAAGGCTATCTTCCCGGGTGGAAGAGGTATCTTTCCTGGCAGGCCGGGACTGTGAACCGTACACTGACTATATTAGAGCTGGGAGAGGGCTTTGCTTCTCCTACGGTTATGCGCTGGCCTTTTGAAAAGATCATTTTCTTTAACAGAAAGGCTCTTTTGTACCGGGTCAATGAAGAATTTTATCAGATACCCAGGGAGGTACAGGAACGCAGCATTCCGGTGCATGGAAATTCTCTGGAATGGATTTTGAATGAAAAAACAAAGGAAGAGAGTGAGTGTGATGGCGGCAATATCCAATGACTGGCTGGGCCCTTTAAGCGGGGAATTTAAAAAGCCTTATTATAAAAAGCTGTATGAAACAGTAAAACATGAATATGAGACCAGAAAGATATTTCCCGATCCGGACGATATCTTCAACGCCTTCGCCTTTACACCTCTGGAAAAGGTAAAGGTAGTGATCCTGGGACAGGATCCCTATCACAATGACGGTCAGGCCCATGGCCTTTGCTTCTCCGTAAAACCGGATGTAGATGTGCCGCCGTCTCTTGTAAATATTTACCAGGAGCTTCACGACGATCTGGGCTGCTATATTCCCAATAACGGCTATCTGAAAAAATGGGCGGATCAGGGAGTGATGCTTTTGAATACGGTGCTTACGGTCCGGGCCCATCAGGCTAACTCCCACCATGATATAGGCTGGGAACAGTTTACGGATGCAGCCATACGGGTACTCAACGAGCAGGACCGCCCGATGGTATTTATCCTGTGGGGAAGGCCGGCCCAGGCCAAAGCCGCTATGCTGGATAATAAAAAACACCTTATTTTAAAGGCGCCTCATCCAAGCCCGCTGTCTGCCTATCGGGGATTTTTCGGAAGCCGTCCCTTCAGCCAGACCAATTATTTTCTCACGCAGAACGGTCTGGATCCCATTGACTGGCAGATTGAAAATATCTGACCGTCTGCAGAAGGCATGGGAGAGTGAGGAAACGCATACGATATACCGTCGGAAGACGGTTCTAAAACATACGGTGTAAAAAGGAGAAACTATGAGTTTGGTAGAAACATTAAAAATCATCGTACTGGGAATTGTGGAGGGATTTACAGAGTGGCTGCCTATCAGCAGCACCGGCCATATGATCCTGGTGGATGAGATCATCCGTCTGGACCAGCCGGAGGCATTTAAGGAAATGTTTCTGGTAGTGATCCAGCTGGGGGCAATCCTGGCAGTGGCAGTGATGTATTTTCACAGGCTCAATCCATTCAGCCCTTCAAAAAACCGCAGGCAGAGGGAAGCAACCTGGGCTCTGTGGATCAAGATCATCATTGCCTGCATTCCGGCGGCTGTTCTGGGGCTTTTGCTGGATGACTGGATGGAGGCCCATCTGTATAATGCCTATGTGGTAGCGGCAATGCTGATCCTCTATGGTATTTTGTTCATTGTACTGGAAAACAGTCCCATCACTTCCAGTCCATCAATCCAGAAGGTGGGACAGATTTCTGTGAAAACAGGCTTCCTGATCGGCGTATTTCAGCTGCTTTCGTTGATTCCCGGTACCTCCCGCTCAGGCTCTACGATTTTAGGCGCTATGATCCTGGGCTGTTCAAGAAGCGCTGCCGCTGAGTTTTCCTTTTTCCTGGGAATCCCGGTGATGTTTGGAGCCAGCTTTTTGAAAATTGTAAAATTTTTCCTGGATGGAAATTCCTTTACAGGATCTCAGATTTTCTATACGCTTTTAGGAATGGCTGTGGCATTTGGAGTTTCGGTTTACTCGATCCAGTTCCTGATGAGCTATGTCCGCAGACATAATTTCAAATTTTTCGGATATTACAGAATTATTCTGGGAGCTATCGTGCTGGCATACTTTGGTATTACGGCTCTCGCCGTATAAAAGGAATGCTCCGTTTCTGAACATCTGCCGGAACAGACGGATGGAACAGAAACGGAGCATTTTTTATTTATTATTCAACCATATCGGCAATCTCATAGATCAGGCGTTCGCTTTCCTCCCAGCCAAGACAGGGATCGGTGATGGACTGTCCGTAGCAGTGCTGTCCGATCTTATGGCTGCCGGGCTCGATGTAGCTTTCAATCATCAGGCCCTTTACCAGATGGCGGATATCGTTGGAGTAGCGGCGGCTGTGAAGTACCTCTTTTGCAATGCGCACCTGCTCTTTGTACTGTTTGTTGGAGTTGGAATGATTGGTGTCCACGATGCAGGCCGGATTTTTAAGCTCTCTCTGGGAATAGAGATCATAGAGCAGCCTTAAATCCTCATAGTGATAGTTGGGGCTGCACTGACCGCGCTTATTAACTGCGCCGCGCAGGATCACATGGGTGAGAGGATTGCCGGGGCAGCTTACCTCATCTCCTCGGAAGATAAAGTCATGGGGAAGCTGGGCTGCAACAACAGAGTTTAACATAACAGTCATGTCGCCGCTGGTAGGGTTTTTCATACCAACAGGTACGTCGCAGCCGCTGGCTACCAGCCGATGGTATTGGTTTTCAACCGAGCGGGCGCCGACGGCAATATAGGACATGATATCGGACAGATACTGCAGGTTGTCCGGATAAAGCATCTCATCGGCTGTAGACATACCGGTTTCCTGGAGCACACGCATATGCATATGGCGGATGGCAAGGATCCCCTGAAGCATATCCGGCTTTTTTTCGGGATCCGGTTGATGGAGCATACCCATATAACCTTCTCCAGTGGTCCGCGGCTTATTCGTATAGACTCTGGGGATGATGATCAGCTGATCCTTTGTAGCCTCCTGAACCTTTGCAAGGCGGTTCGCATAGTCGCAGACCGCATCCTCATTATCAGCGGAGCAGGGACCGATGATCACCAGGAATTTATTACTCTGGCCGGTAATGACCTTTTTAATTTCTTCATCTCTTTCTTTTTTTAAAGCTGCCAGATGATCCGCAAGAGGAAACTGTTCAAGAATCTCTGCGGGAGTTGGCAGTTCATTTACAAGTGTAAATCCCATCTCATATTCCTCCCTTTGTGTGTAAATTCGATAATGCAACATTATAATATACAAAAACAGATTCGTAAAGCAAAAGTGTACTGTCTTGACAAATCTATTTTACCTGCCTATAATAGTGATAATTTCATGAAATGGCTATGACGGGAAAAAGTAGTATTCTGCACAAGCATACAGAAAGCAGCCGGGGGATGAGAGGCGCATGGAAAGCAGGATATGAATACATCTCTGAGCTTCGCACCAAACGGACGGAATCTGCACAGGTTTTTCCGGCTCAGTAGGCTGCGACGGATCCGGCACACGTTATCGTGCCTGAGTATCTGCCGGCTGGAAAGCGGTTTATTTATTTTACGGCATGTACTTAAGGAGGCAGTCAGTGCGAGCTGGCTGTAAACATCAGGTGGTAACACGGGCTTTCTGCTCCGTCCTTTTGAACAGGGGACGGAGCTTTTTTAGTTCCATAGAGAAGCGAGGCTTATGAAATAAAAACGCTTCCCAGCCTGAAGCCGCCGAAACTGTAAGAAATCAGGCCTTTGCATGAAAATAGAAATATGGTAAAATAAAAACAGTAAAGGAGAGAAGACAATGCAGATCTACGAAGAACTGATTGCCAGAGGCTTAATTGCCCAGGTAACAAACGAAGAAGAAATCAAAAAAATGGTGAATGAGGGAAAGGCCGTATTCTATATTGGATTTGACCCGACCGCAGACAGCCTTCATGTAGGCCACTTTATGGCTCTCTGTCTGATGAAGCGCCTTCAGATGGCAGGAAATAAGCCTATTGCCCTGATCGGAGGCGGCACCGGTATGGTAGGAGATCCTTCCGGCCGTACGGATATGCGTACTATGATGACACCAGAGATCATCCAGCACAACTGCGACTGCTTTAAAAAGCAGATGAGCCGTTTCATCGACTTTTCCGAAGGAAAGGCCATGATGGTAAACAATGCTGAATGGCTGATGGATTTAAATTACATTGAGTTTTTACGGGAGATCGGTCCTCATTTCTCTGTAAATAATATGTTAAGGGCTGAGTGCTATAAGCAGCGGATGGAAAAGGGCTTAAGCTTCCTTGAGTTCAACTACATGCTCATGCAGAGTTATGACTTCTATGAGTTGTTCCAGCGCTACGGCTGCAATATGCAGTTCGGCGGCGACGATCAGTGGAGCAATATGCTGGGAGGTACAGAGCTTATCCGCCGCAAGCTGGGAAAAGACGCCCACGCCATGACCATTACCCTTCTGTTAAACTCAGAGGGAAAAAAGATGGGGAAGACCCAGTCCGGCGCCGTATGGCTGGATCCAAACAAGACTTCCCCATTCGATTTCTATCAGTACTGGAGAAATGTGGCAGACGCCGATGTGCTTAAGTGCCTGCGTATGCTTACATTCCTTCCGTTAGAGCAGATTGACGAGATGGACAAATGGGAAGGCAGCCAGTTAAATCAGGCAAAGGAAATCCTGGCATTTGAGCTTACCAAGCTGGTGCACGGCGAGGAAGAGGCTGCAAAGGCACAGGAGGGCGCAAGAGCGCTGTTTTCAGCTGGAGGAAGCACCATCAATATGCCTACCAGCGAGCTGACGGAAGAGGATTTTAAAGAAAATGCCATGGATATCCTGACGATCCTGACGAAATCAGGACTGGCTTCTTCACGTTCTGAGGCAAGACGAAATGTAGAGCAGGGCGGCGTATCTGTAGACGGAGAGACTGTAAAGGATATTCACGCTGCCTTTGAAAAGGACCGTTTTGCTGGAGAGGGCCTTGTAGTAAAGAGAGGCAAAAAGAATTTCAGAAAAGTGATATTAAAGTAATGAAGCAGTGGGAGGAGGTGGCCGGATGAAAAAGGCAGGGATTCTGCGTTGCATGAAAGCGCTGGCTGCGGCAGCAACCTTAACCATCGTGGGCGCCTTTACCGCCCTGGCGGGTTCTGCCGGAAAAACGCCGGTTCCGGTAACGCTCCATCTGGATGTAAATAACCGGCAGACGGCCATCTATGACGGCTATACGTCCTATGTAATGGGAAACCGCGTATCGGATAAGGATACCTTTACCATTACAAAGGACAGAAATGATGTAAATCTGGATGAGATTGTTTTAAATTATTATCTCATCACCTACGAGGGAGATACTCAAAAGAGCCTGGAGTGCCGGGTGTACGGATTGGAGGAGGGAGAGCATTATCCGGTCGTACGCCCGGAAACACTGGCAAAGGAAAGCGAAAGCCGGCTCTATGATTCTCTGGAGCGGTGCTATGTTCTTGAATTTGTCAGAGGAGATGAGCGAAGATCCTATTATTTTATGCTTCTTCCCGAGGCAGAGATGCCTTCCTATCGGAATATCCATCTAGGAAGCTGGGAAAAGGATAAAAAGGGCTGGAGATATCTTTATCAGGAAAATTATCTTACCTCCTGGGCCTTGATCAATGACAGCTGGTATTTTTTCGGTATGGACGGTTATATGAAAACCGGCTGGCAGGAGTACAAAGAAAATTGGTATTATCTGAATCCTGATAATGGCGTTATGATGACGAACTGTACTATAGATGGATATCAGGTGGATGGAAGCGGTGTGAGAATCTGACCAGTTACATTAAAAAAGCATCCGGGCAGTCCGGGAACGGTATCGTTCCGGAATGTCCGGATGCTTTTTTAAATCTCTGTTTTATCCCAGAAAGCCCAGATGCTCCAAAAGGATTTTAAGCCCCATGAGGATCAGGATCAGGCCGCCGGCAAATTCGGCTTTTTTCTGATAACGGCAGCCAAATACATTTCCAATCTTAACACCTGCGGCAGACAGAAGGAAGGTAATGCTTCCGATAAAGAGTACGGCAGGCAGGATCCGGACCTGAAGGAAGGCAAAGGTTACGCCTACGGCCAGGGCATCAATGCTGGTTGCCACAGCCATCAGGGTCATGGTTTTTATATCCAGAGAGGGATCTGCTGCTTCTTCGCCGTTTTCAAAGGCTTCCTTTATCATATTTCCTCCGATAAGAGCCAGAAGCACAAAGGCGATCCAGTGGTCATAGGACTCGATGGTTCCGCTGAACTTGGAACCCAGCAGATATCCCAGAAAGGGCATAAGGCCCTGAAAGCCGCCAAAATAAAGTCCTACGATTCCGGCGTTTTTCCAGCTCATTTCCGGCATGGCAAGCCCCTTACAGACCGCTACGGCAAAGGCGTCCATAGACAGCCCAACTGCAATAATAAACAATTCCGTTAATGACATGATCATTTCCTCCCAAATGGCACAGTTTATGAAACAGTGTAGGAGAGGAACCGAAAAATGTCAAGAAAAATATAGGAGCTTGTAAAACGAATTTGCCTGTGCTAAAGTATAGCTGAAACGGAGGTAAATAGGATTATGAAAAAATCATATGAAATTGATATGTGCAATGGCCCGCTTTTAGGCAAGATCCTGCTGTTTTCCATTCCGCTGATGCTTTCCGGTATTTTACAGCTTTTGTTTAATGCGGCTGATATTATTGTAGTAGGAAGGTTTTCCGGAAGTACGGCGCTGGCGGCTGTGGGCTCTACCTCATCCCTGATCAATCTTCTGATCAACATTTTTGTAGGCTTGTCTGTAGGTGTAAATGTGCTGGTAGCCAGATATTATGGCGGACAGAAGGAAAGAGATGTTCAGGAAACCATACATACGGCGGTTTTGACGGCCATTTTAAGCGGCCTGTTTCTGGTTGCGGTGGGAGAGCTTGCCGCAGGCCCCATGCTTCGGATCATGGGAACCCCGGAGGATGTGCTGGATCAATCTGTGCTCTATATGCGGATTTATTTCCTTGGAATGCCTGTTTTAATGCTTTATAACTTCGGCGCTGCGATCCTCAGAGCAGTAGGAGATACCAGGCGGCCTCTTTATTTCCTCTTTGCCGCCGGAGCGGTCAATGTGGTTTTGAATCTGTTCTTTGTAATAGGCCTTGGAATGGGAGTGGACGGAGTAGCCTGGGCTACTGTGATTTCTGAGCACATTTCCGCATTTCTTGTCTTTAAGAGCCTGATGGCGGAAGAGGGAATGATGAAGCTCCATCTAAAGAAACTTACCATTCATATGGATAAGCTGAAGCGGATTGTGAAGATCGGTCTTCCGGCCGGTATGCAGGGCGCGATCTTCTCTGTATCCAATGTGCTGATCCAGTCCTCTGTCAATTCCTTTGGTTCTGTGGCCATGGCAGGCAATACGGCTTCTGCAAATATCGAGGGCTTTGTCTATACGGCTATGAATGCGGTTTATCAGACCAGCTTAAGCTTTACCAGCCAGAATCTTGGCGGAGGAAAGTACAGCCGTATTAATAAGGTAAAAAATATCTGTCTGGCTGTTGTTACGGCAGTGGGGCTGGTTCTTGGCCTGGCAGCAGTAGGCGCGGGCACTCATCTTCTGGGAATTTATTCTTCAGACTCTGAGGTGCTTAAATACGGGATGCTCCGTCTGGAGATTATCTGTGGGACCTATTTTATCTGCGGGCTGATGGACTGTATGGTAGGAAGCTTGAGAGGATTGGGATACTCGGTGATTCCCATGATCGTCTCTCTTACCGGAGCATGTGGTTTTCGTATTCTCTGGATTTTTACAGTATTTGCCGTTTACCGTTCACTGGCAGTTCTTTATCTGTCATATCCGGTATCTTGGCTCATTACGGCAGCGGCTCACATGGTTACCTTTAAACTGATCCGCAGGAAATTCCCCAAAGAAGATATAAAATAATAAATATTCTGAAAATTATAAGTAAATACCCAAATACAACAGGTAAATATTATATAAAAATATAAACAATTACAATAAATATACACAATTTATAAAAAGACAAAAAATAATTAAAAAATTACAAAAAGAGTCTTGACAAATAGGGGCTCTTTTTGTATAATAAAGTCAACAAAAGAGAAGAGAACACGAGATACAAAAGAGAATAAGGAGTTGTAGACAGTCAACTCAATGTAATAAAATCTAAGCAAAGGAGGTACGGACCACCAGAAAGAGAATGTTCGTTTCATTTATAAGCTAAAGTGATTTAGTTATAGATGAAACAGGGAAAGCACTCTGTGAGAGTAACTGCTCATACATAGTACAGACAGATGAAACGGAAATTGATTTAAGAAACAAAAGAAAGTCCAATCGATTGGTAAAAGAATTGCAGTCTTAAAGAAACGAAAGAGAATGTCTGTAATAAAAGATAGGAACAAGCAGATGATCGTATTTTCAAAGTGATCCATAAGCGTATCAAAGGCAATAAATGCCCGGTCTGGTGAAAAGTATCATCAGGACGGAGAGAGATACCGGATCAAAGAAAGAAAAGCAAGGTGGAAAATAGATCCGAAGCAAGTGAATATACAAAAGAGAGCAGAAGAAAACCAGAGTGGATACAATTAAATATAGAGTCACAAAAGAAACAATTGTTTCGAAAGAGAGGCTTGGTCCAATGGACGAGATAGTTAAAAGACGGATATCGTAATCGAGAACGTGGTTAGTCAAAGATTCGATATCCGTCTTTTGTTGTATTTAATATAGGGGATCACAGACCTTTTAGATCAAAGGGCGGCGTATATTCTTCTTTTGCGCTGCTTTTTTCCTGTATAAATCCCTCAGTAAGTCCCAGAGAGAGCGCTGCATCCACTACCTTCTGGTATTCATAGGAGGTGATCCGACGATTGATATCCGGATGGTCGCAGCTATGGTAGAAGGGGGTGTACTGGCTTAAAAGGCTTAACAGGTACTGGCCTTTTGGAAGCTCTCTGCTGACCCATTCCATCAGGGCGATGGAATCATCCCTGTGTCCGGGGAGAACCATATGGCGCAGGATTACGCCTTTTTTCATAAGTAGGAAGGAAGGCTGGGAGGGCTCCTCAGGGGCGTGTTCCTCAAATACCGGAGCGCCTGTCTGAAGGATCATCTGATAGATAGCACGGGAAGCGGCTTCAAAGTAGTTCCCGCAGTTTGACAGACGGGCAGAAAGAGCGCTGTCATGGTACTTTAAATCAGGAAGCCAGATATCTACATAATCCTTTAAATATTCTACGATCTCAGGACGTTCATAGCCGCCGCAGTTATATACGATCGGGATCGAAAGGCGGGAGCGAACCTGATCCAGAGCAGGAAGGATTGAGGGGAGAAACTGAGTGGGGGTGACAAGATTGATATTATAGGCCCCCTGATCTTCCAGACGGAGAAAGATATCAGCCAACTCATTAGAAGTCAGCTCCTTTCCGAATTGTTCGCTGCTGATGGGATAATTCTGGCAGAAGCAGCATTTAAGGGTACATCCGGAAAAAAAGACGGTTCCGCTTCCGCCTCTGGCCCACTCCGGCCCGCTCAGACAGGGTTCTTCCCATTTATGGAGTGCTGCCCTGGCAGCCTTTAACTGATCGGTACATCCGCAGTAGCCGGTTTTGCGGCTGCGGTCAATGCGGCACATTCTGGGGCAGAGGGTACAGGATTCATAAGTGGGAAAACGGATCATGGCAAAAGCCCCTGCTCTTTGCGGTACAGATATCTTGGAAGTCCGTCCTCCAGAATATGCTGTGGCTGCCCCTGGATGAGCGGAAGAGCATAGGCGGTAAATTCCGGGCCGATATCGTTGTGATTGCCGGTGATCCAGTGAGGCGGGAAGGTCTTTTCCTTATTGCAGACATTGGAAACATCTGTAAGGCCGAAACGGATGGAATAATCCGCTCCTTCTTCGCGTTCAAAGGTGATCATCTTTGCGGTCACGCCCTCAAGTGCGGCACGGACTGCAAAGCGTCCGGCCTCGCTGGCTTCGTTAATGTCCGTAAGAGAGGAGATAAGGCTGCTGCAGCGCTGGTTTACATTTAATTCTACAGAGCGAACCTTGACTCCGAAACGGCCTCTGACATAGCTTTCGAGCAGCTTTCCGCAGCCTGTAAGCATCTTGTGGCCAAAGGTATCGACCTGAGCTTCAGTAGAATATTCACATACCAGACGGCCGGAAGCATCGTGGATGCCTTCAGAAACACAGACAACCACAGCGGTGCTTTTCTTTAAAGCGCCTTCGATATCATTTAAAAACGCTTCCATATCAAAATCAGATTCCGGCAGATAGATGAGCAGGGGATTGTCGCCGGGAAACTTTCTTGCCAGGGCGCTGGCAGCAGTGACCCAGCCTGCATGACGGCCCATGAGTTCAATAATGGTGACAGCCGGCTGCTGATAGACAGAAGCATCCAGAACGATTTCACGGACAGTAGACGCTACATATCGGGCAGCGCTGCCGTAGCCGGGGGTGTGGTCGGTTACAGGAAGATCGTTGTCAATGGTTTTTGGAACGCCGATAAAAACGATATCCTCTTTTGCCATGGCAGCATATCTGGACAATTTGTCTGCGGTGTCCATGGAATCATTTCCGCCGATGTAGAATACAGCTCCGATATTCATGGCTTTAAATTTTTCAAATAACAAGGGGTATACGGAAGCATCCATATTTTCAGGAAGCTTATAGCGGCAGGAGCCCAGATATGCGGCGGGCGTCAGGCGCAGAAGTTCCAAATCCTCTTTGGAAAGCTCTGCGGAGAGATTTATGGTATGGCCGGACAGAAAGCCTTCGATGCCGTTTATCATGCCATAGACAGCTCCAATCTCATCCGGATGGGAAAGTCCTTCCTGGATCACGCCGTATAAGCTGGCGTTGATCACAGCTGTGGGACCGCCGGACTGGCCTACAAGTATATTTTTCTTCAAGGGAAAATCCTCCTCTCATGTATACAGTGATCGTCTGGACAGCTGCAGAAGAAGTCCAGATTCTTTTGTAAGTATATCTGATAAAAATGGGAAATGCAATCCGTTTGTGATATTGCATATAAAACCCGTATTTTTTTGTAACATATTTCCTATTGCATTTTAGGTAAAAAAATGATAGTCTGTATACAGGTAAAAAAGTTGTATACAAACTCAAAAAGTTAAATACAAATATTTTAAAGGAGGAATCGGAGAATGGATATTCGCTATTCTGCCAACCAGAGGGATGTAAAGCGCTACACAACAGAGGAATTAAGAAACGAATTCCTCATCACAGATCTGTACAAGGCTAATGAGGTAGTTGCCGTATACTCTCATGTAGACCGTATGGTTACTCTGGGATGTATGCCTACTACAGAGAAGGTTTCTATTGATAAGGGAATCGACTGCTGGAAGAACTTCGGCACCCATTACTTTTTAGAGCGCCGTGAGATCGGTATTTTTAATATCGGCGGCGAGGGAACCATCACAGCAGACGGCCAGACCTTTAAGATGGGATACAAGGACTGCCTGTACATTACAAAGGGCACAAAGGAAGTTTATTTTGAGAGCACCGACGCTGAGAAGCCTGCAAAGTTCTACATGGTCAGCGCACCGGCTCATACTTCCTACACAACTACCTTTATTCCGATTGAGAAGGCTGCAAAGAGACCCTGCGGCGAGGCAGAGACCTCCAATAAGCGTACCATCAATCAGTTCATCCATCCGGATGTACTTAAGACCTGCCAGCTGTCCATGGGCATGACCGTATTAGAGCCAGGCAGCGTATGGAACACCATGCCGTCTCATACACATGAGCGCCGTATGGAGATTTATATGTACTTTGAGGTTCCGGGCGACAACGTAGTATTCCATATGATGGGAGAACCCACTGAGACAAGACATATTGTCATGAAGAATGAGGAGGCTGTGATCAGCCCGTCCTGGAGCATCCACAGCGGCGCCGGCACTTCCAACTATACCTTTATCTGGGCTATGGGCGGAGAGAACATGGAGTTCGACGATATGGATACCATGATGCCAAACGAGATGATGTAAGTTCATCCGAACGATTCTGTTAAAAATATATGGAGGATAAAGAAATGGCTGATTATTTAAACAACTTTTCACTTGAAGGCAAGGTAGCCCTGGTAACAGGCGCTTCCTACGGCATCGGCTTTGCAATCGCAAAGGCAATGGCAGGCGCAGGCGCTACCATCGTTTTCAACGATATCAAGCAGGAACTGGTAGATAAGGGAATCGCAGCGTACAAGGAAGAGGGCATCGAGGCTCACGGCTATGTATGCGACGTAACCAATGAGGATGCAGTAAACGCGATGGTTGCTCAGATCGAGGCAGAGGTAGGCGTAGTTGATATCCTGGTAAATAACGCAGGAATCATCAAGAGAATCCCAATGTGCGAGATGAGTGCAGCTGAGTTCCGCCAGGTAATCGATGTTGACTTAAACGCTCCGTTTATTGTTTCCAAGGCTGTTATCCCAAGCATGATCAAGAAGGGCCACGGAAAGATCATCAACATCTGCTCCATGATGAGTGAGCTGGGCCGTGAGACCGTATCTGCTTATGCAGCAGCTAAGGGCGGCTTAAAGATGCTGACAAAGAACATTGCTTCTGAGTACGGTGAGTACAATATCCAGTGTAACGGTATCGGACCTGGCTATATCGCTACTCCCCAGACAGCTCCTCTGCGTGAGATCCAGCCAGACGGCTCCAGACATCCATTTGACCAGTTCATCGTTTCCAAGACTCCTGCAGGACGCTGGGGTGAGGCTGAGGATCTGGGCGGACCTGCAGTATTCCTGGCATCTGATGCTTCCAATTTTGTAAATGGTCTGGTACTGTATGTAGACGGCGGTATCCTGGCTTACATCGGCAAGCAGCCTAAGTAATCGATTACGCAATTAAACCAATAAAACCAATCAGGGCCCGTCATGCCATGACCGCATGGCGGGTCCTGATTCATCTGAGAAAAGGAACAGGGGTGCTGCATGGGAGAAGTGAATTTTAAAAACAGAGGGGAACTGGTTTTTGAAACCTTAAAGCGGGAGATACTGGATCTGAAGCTGAAACCAGGCTGCCTGATCAGCGAAAGTGATATCTGTGAGCGGTTTGGCGTGTCGCGGACTCCGGTGCGGGACGCCCTGCGTCTTTTGCAGGAACAGGGATTTGCGGAGACGATTCCCTATCGGGGAACGTATGTGACTCTTTTGAGCCTGGATAATATCAAGCAGATGATCTATATGAGGGTAGCGGTGGAAACCATGGTTTTAAGGGATTTTATGGAAATCCAGACGCCCATGGTGATGGAGGAAATCCGTCATGCCATTGCCGTTCAGAAGGCCTTGATCCAGACGCCGGGGTTTGAACCGGAACAGTTTTACCGCATGGACGCCCAGATGCACTCTCTCTGGTTCACAGCTGTAAAGCGACAGAAGCTCTGGGATATGCTCCAGGCCCAGCAGCTTCATTATACCCGGTTTCGTATGCTGGATTTTATTACAGAAACAGATTTTCCAAGGATTATCGGAGAGCATGAGCAGCTGTTTGAGCTGATCTGCAAAAAAGATCTTTCCGGCCTGGAACAGGTATTAAAAGATCACCTCTACTACAGTATGAAGCGGATGCGTCATTCTATAGAGGTGGATTATAAGGACTATTTTGAAGAAGAACCAGAAGAGAATCGGTTTGTCATTTAATGGCAGGCCGTTTTTTGTTTTATTTGTGGGGGGGAGTCATAAGATAGATCCGCTCTTCCGGATTTTCTTCCAGATATTCTTCCAGTTCCTCCGGTGACAGGCGGGACTGAACCTCTCTGAAAAATTTTTTTCCGCTCATGGAGGCAAAGCTTAGGAGCCGCTTTCTTACTTCCGGATCATCTGCCAGCAATTCCTTTTCCTTCTGTGTATAAATTCCCATATCCAATCCCTTCCTTTCCCGTCTCTTATTTTGACTCAAAACGGTTAGAATAGTCTGATAATTTCAGAATATGCATCTGTTTACCTATAGTATATTCGCTATTCCGAAGATATTCAATATGCAAATTCTAACTTATGCTTATTTCAGGTAAAATAAGCATAGGAGCAATAAAAATATGATCGACTATTCGCCTTTCTGGGAAACTCTGGAGGCGTCGGAGGAAAGCTGGTACACACTGACGAAGAAGCATAAAATTTCTGACAGTACTCTGCACCGGCTTAAGCATAATAAAGATGTGACCATGAAAACGATCAATGATCTCTGCAGGATTTTAAACTGCCGCATTGAGGATATCGCCAGGTATGTGCCCTCAGAGGAGGATCAGATTCTTTAGGAATGTTAAAAAGACATAAAAGGAACGGTCCGGGTCTGTTCAAAAGGATATAAGCTGTGATATACTATGTGGGCTTATAGGAGATTTTGTGGACAATCTTCTTAAAAGGAACGGATCCGGAGGAAATATATGGAAAAAAGTGGAGTTTCGCTGGAGAAAAAAGTAAAACGGATCGCTGTCTGTGCCGGGGCAGTGGTCTTTTTTTCGATTGGAGCCAATCTGGCAGTAAGCTGGTTCGGCCTTGGGAGCTTCGGAAGCATCCTGGAACAGAACGCCGGCAGTCTGGCCTTCTGGTCTGCGATGGAGGAGGAGCGCCTGGCCTTTGCGCGTTATGTGGGAACTGCCCTTCCGGAAGAGCGGGAGCGGTTTGAGCAGTCCAGAATGGAAACGCGCCGGCGGCTGGAAGAGCTTCCCGTTGATTACAGAGAAACGGGCTCTGAGCGGTATGCCCGTACCTGGTCCATCCGGAATATGTATGAAAATTACGAGACAGAGCTGGAAGTCCTTGAAGAAACAGACCGGGAGGATCCGGAATATGTGAACCGGCTGTATCGGATCTACCGGGTTCAAAATTATCTCAAGGATAAGGCCGGACAGCTGGAACAGATGACAATGGAGGACGGAAGCGAACGCTACGAGAAGCATCGTTTCCTTTTTTCAGTCCTTCCGGCTGCCAGTATCCTGTGGGGGATCGCTGCGCTGTGGATGGTTAAGCGGCTGAATGGCTCCGTACGCCGTAACATCGTAGAGCCAGTGGTAATGCTGGCCGGGCAGGCAGACCGTATCCGGAAAAATGATTTTTCAGGGCCTGAACTTACAGCTGAGGGAGAAGATGAGATCAGCCGTCTTATCCGTTCCTTTAATAAAATGAAGCAGGCGACAAGAGGATATATTGAGGCTTTAAAAGAAAAAAACGAAACAGAACGGCAGCTGGAGGCGGTCCGGCTGCAGCTTTTAAAAAATCAGATCAATCCCCATTTTCTTTTTAATACCTTAAATATGATCGCCGGAACGGCTCAGATCGAAGATGCGGCTGCCACGGAAAAGATGATACAGGCATTAAGCCGCCTGTTCCGCTACAATTTAAAATCAACTGCATCTGTGATGCCTCTGGAACGTGAGCTTAAGGTTGTTCAGGATTATATGTATCTGCAGCAGATGCGGTTTGGAAAGAGAGTGCAGTATGAGACAGGCTGTGACCCGGAAACAATGGAGATACTGGTTCCTTCCTTTATGCTCCAGCCTTTGGTGGAAAACGCAGTAAAGCATGGGATTTCTGCAAGAAGCAAAGGCGGAAGGATTGTGGTGCGGACCTGGAAACAGGGGCAGAGGCTGTGGATCTCGGTGGCGGATACGGGAGAAGGGATTGATGAGGACAAACTGGAAAAGATAAAAAGAGCCTTAAAGGAAGGAGATGGATCCGGCGTTGGGATTGGTCTGGGAAACATTGCCCGCCGGCTGAAGGCAATGTATGAGGACGGAGAAGTGAGGATCGAGAGCCGAAAGGGCTGCGCGACGGTGGTACAGCTGGCGTTTACACCGGAAAACTGTAAGGAGGATGAACCGTGATACAGAATGAGGATAAGAACGAGACGTACAAGGTGCTTTTGGCAGATGATGAGCAGATTGAACGTATGGCTCTTGCCAAACGGCTGCATAAGCATTTTGGAGACAGCCTGGTCATCTGGCAGGCAGCAGACGGAAATGAGGCGGTCCGCCTGTGTTTTAAAGAACGGTGCCAGATCGTGATCATGGATATTTCCATGCCGGAATTAAACGGTGTGGAGGCGGCAGAACAGATCCGAAGGCTGGATGAGGACTGCGAGATCATTTTCCTTACCGCATATGACGAATTTTCCTATGCAAAGAGAGCCATTGCCATTCATGCGCTGGACTATCTTTTAAAGCCCTGTGAGGAAGAGGAGCTTACTGCGGTGATGGAGGAAGCCGTGGGGCGGATCCAAAAGAGGGAGCAGTTTGAAAAGCTGCATATGGAACAGGAGATGCCGGAAGAGACCGGGGCAGAGATGCCGGAGCCGGACTTAGAGGAGGAGCCGGACGAGCCTGACCGGCTTGGACAGGCGGCTGAAAAGATACGCCGGTATATACGGAAAAATTATATGAAGGATATTTCCATGCAGGATGCGGCACGGATGATGAATTATTCTGACGCCTATTTCTGCAAGCTGTTTAAACAGTGCTTTGACCAGAATTTTACCGCCTATCTGGCCCGCTTCAGGATCAATGAGGCCAGACGGCTTTTACAGGATAAAAATGCCAGCGTAAGAGAGGTCAGCATGCTGGTAGGGTATTATGACGCCAATTACTTTGCAAAGGTATTTAAAAGGATTGCAGGTATGAACCCTTCTGAATACAGAGACAGCTTTCACACAGACAGCGTATGACAAAATTTTCTCCCTCAATGTCAAAGATTTACGGTACAAAACAGAAAATCCTTTTTTTATAATTATTTAATAAAATGTGTATAAAGAAAGGAAGCAGTAAAGTGAGGAAGATGATGAAAAAGCTGACAGCGCTTGCTTTTGGGATAGCAGTGGCAGTCAGTCTGACAGGCTGCGGTTCTTTAACCGGCGGCAAGCGTATTATCCGCGTTTCCCATGCACAGTCAGAGACGCATCCGGAGCATCTGGGGCTTCTGGCATTTAAAGAGTATGTGGAAGAGAAGCTGGGAGACAAATATGAGGTTCAGATATTTCCAAATGAACTTTTAGGCTCAGCCCAGAAGGCCATTGAGCTGACACAGACGGGAGCCATTGACTTTGTAGTAGCCGGCACAGCGAATCTGGAGACCTTTGCTGACGTATATGAGATTTTCAGTATGCCGTATCTGTTTGACTCAGAGGAGGTATACAAATCCGTGATGCAGGATACGGAATACATGGAAAATGTCTATGCATCGACGGATGAAGCCGGTTTCCGCGTAGTAACCTGGTACAATGCAGGTACCCGTAATTTCTACGGAAAATCCCCGATACGGACGCCGGAGGATTTAAAGGGCAAAAAGATCCGCGTACAGCAGAGTCCTGCCAGCGTAGAGATGGTAAAGGCATTTGGAGCGGCAGCGGCGCCAATGGGATTTGGCGAGGTATATACGGCTATCCAGCAGGGTGTCATCGACGGTGCAGAGAATAACGAACTGGCTCTTACCAACAACAAGCACGGCGAAGTTGCAAAATATTATTCTTATAACAAGCATCAGATGGTGCCGGATATGCTGGTAGCCAATCTGAAGTTCTTAAACAGCTTAAGCCCTGAGGATTATCAGGTATTTAAAGAGGCGGCGGCTCTTTCCACGGAAGTAGAGATGGAAGAGTGGGACAAGAGTATAGAAGAGGCTAAAAAAATCGCCACAGATGAAATGGGCGTAGAGTTTATTGACGTGGATGTGGAAGCGTTTAAAGAAAAGGTTCTTCCTCTCCATGAGTCTATGCTTCAGGAAAATGAGAAGATCCGCGATCTCTATGACCATATTCAGGCTGCCAATGAAAAAGCAAAAGGAGGACAGTAGGATGGAGACCATGCACAAAGTAAAAGCAGGGATCATGCAGGTTCTGGGATTTGTAATCATCGCTCTGTTCGCCTTTATGACCCTGATCGGAACGTATCAGATCGTAACCCGTTATTTCTTTAACCGTCCAAGTACGGTATCAGAGGAGCTTTTAACCTACGCTTTTACCTGGATGGCCCTTCTGGCTTCCGCCTATGTGTTCGGAAAGAGAGACCATATGCGTATGGGCTTTCTGGCAGACAAGCTCATCGGAGCGCCCAGAAAATATCTGGAGATTACCATTGACCTTCTTACTTTTTTGTTAGCAGCGGTTGTGATGGTATACGGCGGTATTTCCATTACAAAGCTGACCATGATCCAAAAAACTGCTTCTTTGCAGGTGCCTATGGCCTATGTTTATGTGATCGTGCCTGTTACGGGAGTGCTGATCATGATTTTCAGCCTTATGAATGCCATAGACGTGGCTCATATGGAATTTAAGGAGAAGGGAGAGGTTCGGTTATGACGATTGCAGTTGCCTGCGGGCTGATTATTTTAGTGCTTCTTGTGATTATGCTCTTAGCTGGAGTACCAATCGCAGTAGCTCTGGCTGTTTCTTCCATCGGAGCGATCCTTCCGGTGCTTGATACCGGCGCATCCGTGCTTACGGGAGCACAGAGGATTTTTTCCGGTATTTCCGTATTCAGCCTTCTTGCCATTCCGTTTTTTATCCTGGCAGGAAACTTGATGAATAAGGGCGGTATTGCTATCCGTCTGATCAATTTTGCAAAATTATTTACAGGAAGTATTCCGGGAGCTCTGGCACACACCAACGCCGTTGCCAATATGCTTTTCGGTGCCATCTCAGGTTCCGGTACGGCGGCAGCTTCCGCCATGGGTTCGATCATCGGCCCTATCGAAGAGGAAGAAGGCTATGACAGGGATTTCTCAGCAGCGGCTAATATCGCTACCGCTCCTACCGGTCTTTTAATCCCTCCGAGCAACGTTATGATCACCTATTCACTTGTCAGCGGAGGAACCTCCGTAGCGGCTCTTTTCATGGCGGGCTATATTCCCGGGATCCTCTGGGGACTGGCATGTATGATCGTAATCTATATTTTTGCTAAAAAGAAGGGCTACCGCAGTACAAAGAAGTTTACAAACAGCGAGAAGCTTAAGGTATTTTTACAGGCCATCCCTTGTCTGTTTATGATCGTTGTGGTAATCGGCGGGATCATTTCCGGTATCTTTACCGCTACAGAAGGAAGCGTGGTGGCAGTTATATACAGCATGGTGTTGTCTGTATTCTTCTATAAGTCCATCAAACCCTCTGAGCTGCCGAAAATCTTCCTTGACAGCGCGGAGATGACTGGTATTATCATTTTTCTTATCGGCGTGTCAAGCATCATGAGCTGGGTTATGGCATTTACAGGCATTCCCACTGCTGTATCCGAGGCAATGCTGGGAATCAGCGACAACCGGTATGTGATCCTCGTTATCATCAATATCCTCCTTCTGATCGTGGGAACCTTTATGGATATGACGCCGGCCTGCCTGATCTTCACTCCTATTTTCCTGCCCATCTGCCAGACTCTGGGTATGAATACCATTCACTTTGGTATTATGATGATCTTTAACCTGTGTATCGGAACCATCACCCCGCCTGTGGGAACCACTCTGTTTGTGGGTGTAAAAGTGGGACAGACTAAGATTGAGCAGGTGATAAAGCCGCTTTTAGCTTACTTTGCGGCAATCTTCATTGTGCTGATGCTGGTATCCTATATTCCCGCCTTGTCCATGTGGCTGCCGGGACTTTTGGGATATGTATAAATGAAATGTGCGCTCCGCCGGGCTGGCGGGGCGTATTTTTTCGGAAACGGTATTGAAGACAGCGCTGGTTTCTGCTATAGTACACAATGGAATGAAAAAGTGTAAGGAGAATCATCATGGCTGAAATACTGATGAAGGCGGCTGCCTTCGTTGCGATCATTTTTATGGGATATCTGCTGAGAAAAAAAGGATTTTTTAAAGAAGAGGATTTTCATGTGCTTTCAAAGATCGTTTTGAAGATAACTCTTCCGGCTGCGATCGTAGCCAATTTTTCAGGGGTTGATCTTCAGGCGTCTCTTTTGATCCTGTCGGTTCTTGGTCTGGGGGGAGGCCTGATGCTTATAACCTCAGCCTATCTGGCAGCGGGAAAAAACCGTGAGGAAAAAGCATTTTTCATGTTGAACACCTCGGGCTATAATATAGGAAACTTCACTATGCCCTTTGCCCAGAGCTTTCTAGGGCCAGCCGGGGTAATCACAACCAGCCTTTTTGATACGGGAAATTCCTTTATCTGTCTGGGCGGAGCCTTTAGTGCGGCAAAGATGGTAAAGGAGGGAGAGGGAAAGATATCCCTGATCCCTATTATAAAAACCCTGGTGCGTTCCGTACCCTTTGACGCTTATATAACCATGACGGCGCTGTCCCTGCTCCACATCAGCCTTCCGGCTCCGGTGATCACATTTTCAGAGGTGGTTTCAGGGGCGAATGCCTTTATCGCCATGCTGATGATGGGAGTAGGCTTTAAAATTTCCGGAGATACCAGCCAGAAGGGAAAAATCGTAAAGATCCTGGCAGTGCGTTACGGCGTCTCGATCGCAGTGGCGGCGGCCCTCTATTTTTTTATGCCTCTTCCTCTGGAATACCGTCAGGCTCTGGCAATCCTGCCCTTGAGCCCTATTGCGTCTGCAGCGCCGGCCTTTACGGCAGATTTAAAGGGCGACTTTGGACTTGCCAGTGCAGTCAATTCCATTTCCATTGTAATCAGTATTGTACTGATCACGGCAACTCTCCTGATAATTCTTTGATACGGAGTGTATAACTTTGACAGAAGCGGGGATAATGAGATTATCACAAAAGAGAAAATAAATACTTATCCTCCCCTTTTTAATACCTCGTTTATTGGCCTTGTGCAGTAGACGGGGTATTTTTTATGCCTTCTGCAATTTCTTAAACTGCTGGGGCGATATAGAAAAGGCCTGTTTAAACGCCCTGTAAAAGGTGGAGTAGTCGGAAAACCCTACCTGTTCTCCTATGGTTTCCAGGGAATCTCCATTGATAATCCTGGTTTTTGCGGCAATCAGCCGGCGCTGGGTTACGTACCGGTAAAAGCTGACGTCCATTTTTTCGCTGAACAGGCGCGATATGGCCCGTTCACTGATGTAAAAATCAGTAGCCGCTGATTTTAAGGTTATTTTTTCAGCCAGGTGGTCTTCTATATAGCGGATCAGCTCATCCAGCAGCTCTTTTTTCTCAGTTAGCGGTTCCGTAGCCTTGCTGTGGGTACACGCCCTGGTCAGGTGGATTAAAAGCTGCACCGTTATGGAAGAAATACAGGCTTCATATCCTTCCTGTCTGATTTTAGCCTCCCTGCAGGCAGATTGAAAATATCTTTCCATGTACTCCCACCCGCTGTCCTGGGTTCTTAACAGAACCGGATCCGATAATGGGATAAAACCTAAAAACTGCTGGATATTCTTCATAAATTCCGGGTGGATCCATATCACATAGCGGGAATAGGGTTCTGCAAGCTGATCTAAGTACAGGGGCCTGTGGCTGATCCCGGGCGGTATGAAAATAATATCTCCCCTGCGGACCCGATACCGTTCTGCTCCCAGAAGATATTGTACATTTCCGCTGCGGCAATATAACATCTCATAAAACGTATGACTGTGAAGCTGGATGCTGTCTTTCGTATAATTCACATCATCATGGCAGTCTACAGAATCTGAATCCATTTCCATTTCTTGATAAAGATTGGATAAAATTGCCCCGTCGGTAATAAACGTTTTCTGAAGTTCTTCATTGCTGATTTCCGATCTCTTATGCGCAGAAACCAGTTCTTTATATTTTTGCATTTCTGATAATTTCATTGCTTTTCCTGTTCCTTCCTCCTTCTTATCATAATCTAATTTGGCTTAATTTGCAATATATTATGCGATATTTGCAATAGTAATTGCAATAACAGTATAGTATTCTTAAAACACAATAAGTTAATGGTCTGCGGTTATCTGCCGCAGCAAAGACAAGGAGGAACATGATATGAATGACAAATCTTTACGCCCCTTTGGAGTAAAGGATCAGATCGGTTATGTCTTCGGGGATATGGCCGGAAGCTTTGTAAACTTGTTCGTAGATGCCTATTTTCTTACATTCTGTACCTATGTTCTGGGAATTTCGCCAGGATGGATGGCGGGACTGTTTTTAGCCGCCCGACTCTGGGACGCCATCAACGACCCGATCATGGGTTCTTTCCCAGACCGCTGGAGACTTGGCAAAAGCGGCGACAAGTTCAAACCATGGATAAAACTGTTTATGATTCCTCTGGCCCTTTCCGGTATTTTATGTTTTGCCAACGTTCCATTTGAAGGAATTGCCCTTCATGCATGGGTAGCGTTTGCTTATGTATTCTATGGAATGTCCTATACCGGAACCAGTATGCCCTTCGGCGCTATGGCAAGCGTTGTTTCTACGGATCCCATTGACCGTTCCAAGCTTTCCAGAGCCAGAAGTATCGGCGGTACGGTAGTCGGGATCGGCGCGCTTTCCGTTGTTCCGATTTTATGTTTTGACAAGGATTCCAATATTATTCCGGAGCGTTTTGGCCTGATCGCAGTAATATTCGGCATTCTGTGTGTTATTTCTTACCTTCTGTTATGTAACCTGACCATAGAGCGTGTCCGCCAGCCAAAACAGAAGGGGGAAAAATTCAACTATGGAAATGTATTAAAAGCAGCTGTCAAGAACCGTCCGTTAATCGGCGTTATGGTTGCAACCATCGGAAGCATGCTTTACATTACTGGAAGCGGACAGTTAAAAAGTTATATTTACAAAGAATTCTATCAGGATACCAGCTTGATGACCCTGGCAAGTATCGGAACCCTTCCGGTTATGATTATCTGCTTTATCCTGGTCCCTAAGATTGTGCAGAAATTTGGGAAGAGAAATGTAATCCTGGTTATGAGTACCTATAACCTGCTGCTTTCCACTTATATTTTACTGTTCCCGATTCAGAGCGCGCTGCTTTACACAATTTTAAACCTGTTAGCTACGATCGGACAGACCGCTTTTACCATTTTGATCTGGGCTCTGGTTACCGACTGTCTGGACTACAGCGAATGGAAAATGAATTTCCGCGCAGACGGAAGCATGTACAGCCTCTATACGTTCAGCCGTAAGATTGGTTCTACCATCGCTTCTACCGGCGCTGCATCCGCACTGGCTGCGATCGGCTACGTTTCCGGCGTAGGCGCTGTACAGAGCGCGGCAACGATCAATAACATTTACTACCTGGTAAATGCAGTTCCGGTTATTACCTGTATCTTAGAACTCATCGGAATCGGTCTGATCTTCAACCTGAATCAGAAAAAGACCGCTGAAATGTATGCAGCCCTGGCGGAACGCCGGAATTCCCAGAACTGATCAAGAACCATTTGTGCGTACCCGAAACCGGAGGAATAAAATCTATGAAAAAAATTGATCTGCATCTGCATTTAAGCTTTGATCCTGTTCCCAAAAGCGATACTCTTCTAGTAAGTACCTACAAAGAAATGCTGCCTCATTTAGAAGAACTGGGGATCGGAAAAGGCGTGCTCATGTCCAGCGGAGAACGGAATTTCTCCATGCCTATGGGGTCCAATGAAGAAAACTGCCGGATTGCTGCAGCGGATCCGGAGCATTATGCCTGGATGTGCAATCTGGATTATGACGGAGATCCCAAAACTGTTTATGACCGGCTGTCTGTCTGCAAAGAAAAAGGCGCTGTCGGCATCGGGGAACTGATGATAAACCGAAGGCTGGATGATCCCTTTTTAAACGCCGTATTTGAAGCGGCTGGAAAATTAAATCTTCCGGTTACTTTTCATATGAGTCCGGAAACTGGCTACAGTTACGGCGTTGTAGACGACCCTGGTCTTCCTCTTTTGGAAGCCTGCCTGAAACGCCACCCTCACACGCAATTTCTTGGTCACAGCCAGACTTTCTGGATTGAAATGAGCGCAGATGCACCTACGGACAAAGAAAGCCGGAATCAGTGGGGAAAAGGCCCCGTTATCCCAGGCGGACGGGTTCCGGAACTATTTAAAAAATATCCCAACCTATACGGAGACCTAAGCGCCAACAGCGCCGGATGCGCCATTATGCGGGATCCTGCCTTTGGCCTGGAATTCTTAGAAACTTATGCAGACCGGCTGTTCTTTGCCACAGATATGGTAAATACCGAAATGGTCTTTCCCCTGGGACAATGGCTGGACGAACAGGCAGCAAACGGCGCCTTAAGCCGCCGGGCCTATGAAAAAATCTGCTTTAAAAATGCCCAGGCAGTCTTTGGACTGTAAGAAAACCTGTTGTTAAATGAAAGGAGAAACATATGGAACTTCGCACACGGATTCTTCCACGTATGTTAAACAGTGAAGTAGAAGCGTATTTAAAAGAAAACGACATTATTATCGTCCCTGTAGGCACTGTTGAAATGCACGGTGGAATGCCTTTAGACAGTGAAACTGTAATCAGCGAGGCTTATGCCTTAAAAATGGCGGAAGCCTGCAACGGATTAGTTCTGACTGGACTGCCTTATTTCTATGCCGGCGCAACTGCTTCCGGCCGCGGCACGGTACAGGTGTCTATCCGTCAGGGTATCGATTATTTAAGCGCAATTGCCCACAGCCTGCTGCGTCAGGGCTTTAAACGCCAGATTTACATCAGCTTTCATGGCCCTGCCCATATGACCTGCAGTCCTATGGTAAGAGATTTCTTTGATGAAACCGGAGTCCCCATTCTTTACATGGATCTGACCATGCAGATGTTAAAGAACGCGAAAGATTTATTTAAAAGCATGGACAGCTTCCACGCCATTACTGTAGGCGCCTACCAGATTATGAACCGTCTGGAAGATGTGCCGCTGACCACCGGATATTACCATCAGAATCCTCAGACCTGCAAGCCTTTTGATGATATTTTCGGACTGGCTTATCAGAGCGCTGCCATTGGCTACTGCTTTGGAACTCCGGAAGACCACATGAGCACCACTGCCATTCCGGATAAGGAAACCCGCAAACGTCTTGCCGACGAAGGCCAGGAGTTGATCGAGACCCTGGTAAACCGTATGGATCTGCCTCACATTGCAGAGCAGATGCGTTCCCTGGAAACTTATAATCATGCTAACGAGGAAAAATATCCCTGGATGCCCAGTGCATTCCGGAAAAATTTCCGGAAATAAACCATAACGTTATGCCGCCTGCTGAAACTGGCTTCTGCTGTTTTGGCTGGCGGCATTTTCTGTGTCTGTCTATCCTGCGCAGCGGACAGGCCTGGATATTCTTGACTTTTTATCTGGCGTGATTTAAGATACTGAGAGCATAAAAAGAGAAGGAGAACACAGTATGAAATTTTACCTTGCTCCTATGGAAGGCGTGACGGGATATATATACAGAAATGCTTACCATGCCCATTTCCGTCCCATGGATAAATACTTTACCCCCTTTCTGGCACCCAAACACAATGGCGGGTTCAGCCATAGAGAGATAAATGATATTTTGCCGGAGCATAATGAGGGAATGGATACGGTGCCTCAGCTTCTGACTGGAAACAGTGAGGATTTTCTGCGGGCAGCGCGGGAATTGAAGGAATACGGCTATAAGGAAGTGAATTTAAATCTGGGCTGTCCCTCCGGTACGGTAGCTGCCAAGGGAAAGGGAGCAGGATTTTTAAGAGACCCTGAGGGACTGGAGCTGTTTTTAGAGCAGGTCTGCGAGGGGATGGAGCGTCTGGGGCTGGAGCTTTCGGTGAAAACAAGACTGGGAATCGAAGAACCGGAGGAATTTGACAGACTTCTTTCTATTTATAATCGGTTCCCCTTAAAAGAGCTGATCATCCATCCAAGGGTTTTGAAGGATTTTTATAAATATACGCCCAGAATGGAGGCGTTTAGAAATGCCTTTGCAAACAGTGCGGCTCCAGTGTGTTATAATGGCGATATTGTTGACCGGGAGTCCTATGAACGACTTACAGCCGCGTATCCTGCGCTGGATGCAGTAATGATCGGCAGAGGCCTTTTAGCAGATCCATTTCTCATCGAAACACTGTCGGGGCAGGCAGGCACAGAGAGAAGGAGAACGCAGATAGAACGTCTGAGTGCATTCCATCAGCAGATTTTGGAAGGATACTGCCAAACGATGTCAGGGGATAAGAATGTACTCTTTAAAATGAAGGAACTGTGGGCTCATTTGATCCATTTTGATCCGGAATGGGAGCCTTATATAAAGAAAATCCGCAAGGCACAGCGTCTGGGAGAGTATAAGATCATAACCGGTCAGATGTTCAGAGAAAGGAAAGCAGCACTTTAGGCTTTCCTATAAAATGGAGGGAGCCGGCAGAAAAAGGGGGGAATCTGCCGGCTTAGGTATGAAAAAGTGTCTTCCTGTATGGTAAAAGGTCTCATCAACCTTACAATCATAATATACAGGATAAATGTGGACAAAGTTTGATCAGAGGCTAAATAAATCATAAAATTATTAAAGGGAAAATGAAGAGAATCTTAAGCAATTTTGTGGTAGAATAGATATGTCAGCCAAAGGACATATAAAAGGAGTAAATACCATGTTTGATAATCTTACAAAAAGCGATATAGAAAAGATGCAGGAGGAAATCGAGTACCGTAAGCTGGTTGTCCGCAAGGAGGCCTTAGAGGCGGTAAAGGAAGCGAGAGCACACGGGGATCTGAGTGAAAATTTTGAATACAAAGCAGCAAAGCAGGATAAGAACCGCAATGAAAGCCGTATCCGTTATCTGGAAAAGATGATAAAGACGGCCAGGATCATTTCCGATGAATCAAAGGAGGACGAGGTAGGACTGGGAGACCGGGTGGAGCTGTACATCCCGGAGGATGATGAAACAGAAACCTACAAGCTGGTTACAACGGTTCGGGGAAATTCCCTAAAGGGACTGATCAGCATTGATTCTCCGCTGGGAAAGGCCATCCGCGGCCATAGAGTGGGGGAGCGGGTTTATATAAAGGTAAATTCGGACTTTGGATATGAGGCTGAGATACGGGCCATAGATAAGACGGCAGAGGCCGAGGAGGACACCCTCCGAAGTTTTTAATCTGCAGACGGCCGGATTTACAGAGGGGAAATGAGATATGAGCGAAGAGGCACAGTTAAAGATACATATGATGGGAAAAATTTCTGCAGAGTACAATGGGAAATCCCTTCCCGTAGGCACAGCCCTTTCAGGGCGTGTCCTGCAGTTGTTTTTGATCCTGCTGTATTATCACGACAGCGGCATCAGCCGGGAGGAACTCCTTGATATGATGTACGGGAGTGGGGAATATGCCAATCCGGCGGGGAGTCTCAGAGCGGTTGTATTCCGTCTCCGCCGTATTATGGAGGAATGTCTTCCTGCCGGAGAGCATATCCAGACGGAGGGAGGCGTTTACCGCTGGGTCAGCAAAAGCGTTAGCGTATATGTAGACGCCAGAGACTTTCAGGCAACAGCCGAGAAAGGACTGGAGAAAGAAAATGAGGAAGAACTCCTCCGTGCCTGCGGACTTTATCAGGGGGAATTTCTGGCACAGCTGGCCGGAGAAAAGTGGGTTACAATTGTAAGTGTCCGCTGCCAGGAACTTTATTTCCGCTGCCTGCGCAGCCTCAGCCGTCAGATGCAGGAAAACAGAGAGTACCAGTCCCTTTTGAATATTGTCAATAATGCCTGCCAGCTTTATCCCTATGAAGAATGTCAGATCATGAAAATGGATTGTCTGATCGCCATGAAGCGTTTCAGGGAGGCAATGCAGGTGTATAAATGGGTGGTGCGTCAGTATTTTGAAGAACAGGGACTTCCACCTTCAGAAAAGATGCTGGAACGTTTCCGCACTATGAGCAGCCAGATCCGTTATACGACAGATATGCTGAAGGATGTGCGGGAAAGCTTAAAGGAACGGGATGCAGTCAACGGTCCCTATTACTGCTCCTATCCCTCTTTTATTGACAGCTACCGTCTTTTAAACCGGCTTTCCGAGCGGATTTCTTTTGAAAAGGTGCTTATCTGTATATTTTTTGTAGATATAAGGGGAAAAGCGTTAGATGATGGAAATGATCTTCTAAAGGAAGCCTCCAGTCAGCTGAGAAAGGCTGTGGGAATCTCCTTGCGCAAGGGAGATCTGTTTACCTGCTACAGTCCAAGTCAGTATCTGATCCTGTTAAGCGGAGCAGATCAGGAGGAGTGTCAGAACATTTTTCAACGGATCGAGCAGAATCTGCGCTGTTGGGAAGACTGGCGCAGAATCCGCTTGAAATATGAAGTTTTGAGTCAGGTCTGAATTCAGGCATCTGCCTCTGTAAGTTTTGGGGCTGCTCCATAGCGGCCTTCCAGATACTGTTTTCCATAGGCCTCGTCATTTCTTGGGATGAGGCCGTTTTCCTTTTTATAGGAGGAGAGCGGGTAGAGGACGGCATCTTTTCCCTCAGGACGGCAGCACAGATAAATCTCGTCCCTGCGCATCACTCCGGGAGTGAGGATCGCCGTATTGTGGGCAGTGAAAACAAGCTGCGCATTGTGAGGATTTTTTTCACGGTTTTTATACAGAGATATGAGATAACGCAGCAGGTGGGGGTGAAGGGCCTGATCCAGATCATCAGCCAGCAAAAGCCCTCCGCAGTCTAGGCTTTTAAGAACCGGTGGAAGAAGGCAGAGGAGCTTTCTGATCCCCTCAGATTCTTCTTCATAGGACACCGCAAAGGTGGGATGGCCCGGACGGCCGTGGGTGAGAAAGAGGGAGGACTGAGAAAAGCCCGATTCTTTTCGGTAGGAATAGTCCAGTATATCAATATCCATATTTTGTAAAAGACGGCACAGCCGTCCTTTTTTTTCTTCTTTTTCCGGCAGCAGAGGGACGTCGTTCGTTCTGTTTGAACGGAAAAAGTCAGCCTGGGAGAACCATCCTGCGGCAGCCTGGATACAGGGAGTGCCAGAACGTCCTGACAAAATCGGAAGAAGGGGAGCGGCAGAGGGAACTCCTGTAAGAACCAGTCCGCCGGCGGCAGTTCCCAGATGGATATCGTTTCCTGTGCGGCTAAAGAGCACGCCTGCATCCTCCGTACCGGGTTTTCCGTAAAACATATGCTCCTCTTTAATGTCTCCCTTTAAAATCTGAAGCTGGTATCGGAAAAGGAAGCTTCCATTTCTGAAAAGCAGGTCAAAGGAAATTGGCTTTTTTGCTGCTTCCGGATCCAGACGGCAGCTGCTGCGGGAGCTGGAGAGAATGAGAGAGCAGTCCTTGTCCATAAATCGGCACAGTCCCCAAAGAGCTTCCAGGACAGAGGACTTCCCACAGCCATTTGGCCCATACAGAGCGATCACGGGGAGGAAGGTTTCCTGATCCCCCGGAGCGGTCAGAAGAGAGCGTTTGTGTTCATTGATGGGGGCAGGGAAAAAATCAAGAAGCGTTTCATTTTGAAAAATACGGTAATTTTGAAAAATAAACTGATTCAGCATAGCAGTAACCCTCCAAAAACATGAGAAAAAAACTCATAAAATACAGCTGATTTTATATTAACACAGCAGAAAAACAAATGCAATAAATGAGAAAAAATCTCACAAAAATTCCGCCAGGGAGGGAATGAAACGAATGGGTTATTCCTATCTGCAGCGTTGAATATAAGATAAGATAGAGAAAATATAATGAGAAAAAATTCAATGGTAAAAAATAGAAATATAACGCCTGGTATAACGCGGTATCTGTTATGATAGGGTTAAGCAAATTTTAGAAGGAAAATGGAAATAAATTAATCTTTTTTTAATGAAACCTTAATTTGTAACCAGATTGTAACTCCTGTATGGTATGATTTGCTTATACGGACCGGGGAGGCCGTAAAAATCTTAAGAGAGAGGAGAAAAAGTATGGAAGGACAGAAAAGACCAAGGGTGTTTCTGCAGAAGCGCTATAACACCCAAAAGCGTTTCCTGGCGCTGATGCTGGCGTTCGCGATGATCTTTACCAGTGTGGGTACAGATCTGAACGTGGCCTATGCAGCAGAAGGAAACAGAGTCGACTTCGAGATCTACGGAGCAGATCTGGTGGAAGCCATCAATGATGCAGTAGAAACCCAAAGCCCGGTGACAGCGGATGATCTGAACTTTACCAATGGAGCCATTGAAAAGTTCGATGCCCTGTTCTTTGGCGAGGGCAAGGTCTACGAAGTATTTCCCCCGGTGGAAGGCGGAGATATGGACGCAGAAGTAAGAGTGTTCGTTCGTCTTCCTGAGGATGCCGATGATATGTATATGGTCACAGGCGATGAGGAAGTCATCTTCTTATACATAAATAACGGAGAAGACACCATTAGCTGTTCCACAAAGATCATCCGCACGGTAGATGGGGAAGAAAAGGTCAAGAGCACCAAGCGGATCACAGTCAAGAGCTATGAAGACAAATTTGGTGAAGAAGAGAGCAATATCATTTCAAAGCCGGAAGAAACATTGCCGGCTGTGCCTGAAACAAGTGCTCCGGAAAGTCAGCCGGAGGAAACCCCGGCCGAAACACTGAACCCGGCTGAGACAACAGCTCCTGAGGAGACCACCATCCCTGAGGAAACGGAAGCTCCCGATGCGACAGAAGAATCTTCCGAGACAGAAGAAACAACCGAAGCGCCGGAGAGCACAGAGGCTCAGGAAACAGAAACCTCCGAAGAAACAAAGGAAGAGGTTACAGAGGCTGAAACAGAAGCCACAGAGGCAGAGAAAGAGGAAACGGAGGCTGTTGAGGAGACTGAAGAGCCGGAGACAGAGACTGATGAGGAAAAATCTCAGGATGATTCCGCAGTAACCCTTTCCTCCATTTCCCGTCATCAGGTACCTGTGGTAGCTGTGAAGGAAGATGCAGAGCTGATCGAAACAGAGGAAGTTTCCGAGACTGAAGCTGAGGAAGAAACAGAAAAGGAGACCGAGGCAGAGACCGAGGAAACTGAGGCTGAAGAAACCGAGAAGGAAACTACAGCTGCTCCTGAAAAAGAGACAACGGCCGCTGAGGAAACCACTTCCAAAGAAACAACCGCAGCGCCGGAGGAAAGCACAGAAGCAACAGAGGAAACCTCCACAGAGGCTGAAAGTAGTGAAGAGGCTACAGAGTCTGAGGAAGCTACAACTGCTCCTGAAACTCAGGAGACAGAGGAAACTACAGAAGCTGAGACCGAAGTTCCTGCCGAGACGGAGACGACAGCGCCTGCTGAGACAGAGACTCAGGCACCCGTTCAGTCGGCAACTCCAGCTGAACCGGAAGAGGGAAGCAAGCCCGCTGCCACAGATACCGACCTGGTTGGTATGGGATGGTGCAGTACGGCGAAGGCGTATACGACAACTTTAAAGGCTTTAAAGGTATTTGAAAGTCAGATTGAGCTTACAGCAGATGTAGCCGGTGCTGAAAATGTTACGGTTACACTGAGCGCAATGCCTGGAGTAGTTCCGGAAGGAAGTTATGTTGAGGCAGAGGCGATTACAGATGAAGATCAGCTGAATTTGATGAAGAAGGAAGCTGATAAAAAGCTTATGAAGAAAAATTTGGCTGCAGTAGATATCTTTGCAGCTGATGTTATGCTTTATGACGCAGACGGCAATGAGATTTGGCCGGACGGAAATGTAAAGGTTACATTTGAGGGAACCGGAATAGACGGTGGTTCTTCGACTGTATACCATATAAATGAAGGTTCCACGTATGCTAAGATTGAAGCTGAGGAAACCTATTATTATGAAGTAAACTTCTATTACAACAATGGACAGGAAGATGTACTTATCTCTGGCGTTCAGTATGTAAAAGAAGGTGAAATGGCAATCGTACCGGATGCTCCTGAACAGGAAGGAAAGAATTTTGTGGGATGGGAGCCGGAATTGGGCCCGATCACAGAAGACACAAACTTTTATGCTCAGTATGCAGAAAATGCTGAACAGATCCATTTGACAGTTAACTACCAGTATAAGGATGGTTCATCTGCAGCACAGCCGTGGGTTGCAGAGGTTCAGGCAGGTGTAAAATGTGATTATACCGTAGAATCACCGTCAATTGATGGATTTGAGCCAGATCAGAAAGAAGTCGTATTTAAGGATGCATATGATACAGACCAGACAGTAACAGTAACATATACGGGTGCTGAGGGCAGATATCATATTGAGCATTGGTTATTAGATGTTCAGGGAAATAAAACCGGAGAGCCGGCAGAGACAGAGACAGCAGTTGGTGAGGTAGGAAACTATACTCAGGCTGTATCTAAGGAGTATGAGGGCTTTACTGCAAGAGAGATTTCTCAGGTGAAGATTGGCTCTGACGGCAATACGGTTGTAGAGGTTCTGTATGAGCGAAATAGCTATACTTTGACCTGGAATACCGGAGAGGGTGGAAGTTATATCGCACCGTCTGAAATCGTATATGGTGCAGCAGTTGAAACACCTGCAAAAGATCCGAGCAGATTAGGATATGATTTTGCAGGCTGGGAGAATCTGCCTGCAACAATGCCTGCGCAGGATACAGTAGTGACAGCCAAGTGGAATCCTGCTCAAAAAGCAGACTACAAGGTTATCTACTGGAAGGAAACTCTGACAAAGGGTGAGTATGCAGTAGGTGAGATTACCTATGGTAAAGGCGGATTCGTTGGAAACAATATCCCATATTCTACACAAAAGAACTATGAGGGCTTCAAGCTGAATGAGACTAAGTCGGAAGGGAATGTAGAAATCACACCTGATGGTATGGCGGTAAAGAATGTATATTATGACCGCGAGACGTATACCATTAAGTTTATGAGAAAAAAGAGCAGGAAATGGTATGAGGATACAAACCTAAGAATCACAGCCCGCTATGGCGAAGATGTTTCCAAACAGTGGGAGAAAGCCTGTGAAAAAGATGGATGGGGACCCAATAAGGATGAAAGTTGGGGTGAATCTATTATCCAATATACTTTAATAGCTAATATGCCTGCTGATCATCTGACAATGTATGAGAAAGATCCAACTGGTTCTGAAAAGATGATTTACTATTATGTAGAAGGCTTAGAGGGAAACAAAGAGGTATATGCTAGGTTTAAAGTAGGGAGAGGCGTTTCTTTGTCAGAGGAAGACAAGCAGCCTATTACTGGATTTACATTTAGCGAATGGAAGAAAGAAAGTAATTCATTGCCGTGGGAGAAACCGGCTGATCTTTGGCTTTATTATACCCGAAATTCCTACGAACTCTACTTTGAAAACTGCGAAATGGATCCAGCATCCATCAAATTTGAGGCTTTGCTGTCAACAGGAAAACCATTGCGTGAACCAGGACGTCCGGCAAATGTAGATGATGATTACGAATTTGCTGGCTGGTATCTTGATCCTGCATTTGAAAATCCGGTTGACTGGAATGCTGCTATGCCTGCAGACAACATAAGGATTTATGCTAAATGGCAGGCTCCTGAATACACAGTATCTTTTGAAACAAATGGTGGTAATTTTATTGACCCTATTACAGTGACGAAGGGAGATCAGATTGAACTTCCGCGGGATCCTGAAAAGGAAGGAGATACTTTCCTGGGATGGTATACAGATGCTGACTTCGTTAAGAAGTTTATCTCCGAGTCAAAGATTGTAGAAGATATTACACTTTATGCTAAGTGGGAAAGCTCTGAAACAGTTACTTATACGGTACGATATGTTACAGAAGTAAATGGAGAGCAGAAAGATATTTGGGATTCAAAGGAAGGAACTGCTAAGTTAGGTACGTCTGTGACGGAAGAGGCAGTTGCTGTTGAAGGCTATTATCCCAGATCCATGTTCCTGACCAGAAATATTTCAAAGCCAGGTATGGTTATTACCTTTGAATATGATCCGGTTCAGACATGGCAGTATACTGTAAAATATCTTTTAAAAGATGACAGTATACCTGTTGCAGATGAAGAAACATTTGAAACCAGTAATCATGCAGTAGCAGTTAATTTTAAACACATTGACGGATATACTTTGGTATCCGATCCTGTGGTGACTGTAACAAAGGATTCGGCGGAAGCGGTATTCTATTACACAACTCAGAAGGCTATTTATCATACACAGCATTGGCGTGAGGGATTGACCGGAGAGTTTGGACTTTATTCTATAGATACTGTTTCTGATGTGGCAGCAGGAAATACTGTACAGGCAATACCAGCGACTTATGAAGGATTCACATATGATTCCAATCATGCTGGAACAGTAGCAAGCGGAACAACCGATATCCAGAATATTTTAACTATGAAGCTGTACTATACAAGAAATCAGCATCAGGTTAAATATGAGATTACAGGAGATATTCCTTATGGAGTTGTGCCGCCGGTAGAGAGTACACATAAGTATAAGACTCAGATAGACGTTGAAGTTCCTTTGAATGTTCCGGGATATACATTTAGTGGATGGACAACGGAAGATGTTCAGGTGAATAATAATAAGTTTGTAATGCCTGATAAAGACGTTGTTCTTAAGGGAAGCTTGACCGAGAATGCAGCAGTACGGATTAGCTACAGACCAGATGATGCAGAGCACGGAAGCGTAACCTTAGAGGGAGAAGATGTAGCACCTGCAACTGGAAATCCTGCTGGCTCCACAGCAAGTGAGAAGGAAGGCTGGGCATTCAAGTACTGGACGAAGGGAGACCAGATCGTAAGCTGGGATAAGACCCTCAGCAAAGAAGTAATCGATGCAAACAGCAAGGTTGACGGCCTGTATATAACAACTGATTATGTAGCAGTATTTGGAGAGGACGAAAACAGGGACAAGATCCCGGATGAGTACCAGGTAAAGGTAACATATGAGGCAGTAAACGGAAGTGTAAGTATTGCTGAAACGTATGTAACCCTTTATAAAGACGGTCATTATGCAACAAAAGCAGAAGGCGGAGTCGGATACCTTACAGAAGATCAGATTGCAGAAGCAACTGCAAATGCTGGTTACAATCAGGCAAGCGAAAGCTGGAAGCCTGAGAAACCGGAAGCAGGAGTAACTAAGATTACAACAGCAACCAATTATGTAATCACCTTCACGGAGAATGCAGCAGTACGGATCAGCTACAGCCCGGATGATGCAGAACATGGAAGTGTAAGCCCTGAGGGAGAAGAGGTAAAACCTGCAACAGGAACACCTGTTGGCTCCACAGCAACAGCGAAAGACGGCTGGGCATTCAAGCACTGGACGAAGGACGGAGAGATCGTAAGCTGGGATAGAAACCTTAGCAAAGAAGTAATCGATGCAAACAGCAAGGATGCAAATGATCTTTATGTAGAATCCGGGTATGTGGCAGTTTTTGGCGAGGACAAGAATAAGGATAACATTCCGGATGATCTTCAGATTGTTTTTACTTATGTGGCAGATAATAATGGAACACTTGAAGGAATTACAAGCGAGTATCATAATAAGTACAAGGTAAAAGCAGATGGAACGCTTGAACTGGGTTCAGACGGTAATCCGATTCCGGTAGAAGGAATGATTAACCCAGAGGTTAACGTTACAATTACCCCATCCACTGGATATAAGTTTGACAGTTGGACAGATAGCAACAACAATACTTATAATACAACAGATGCGTTAAAAGCGGCACAGTATGCGGTGAAAGATGAAACCTTTACCGCTCACTTTACCAAAGATGAATTTGCATATAAAGTATACAAGCATTATGAAAAGGCTGAAACGGTAGTTGCTAAGGAAGGAACAGGAACATTCGAAGAGAATATCCTGAGTGTTTCAGGAATTGTTCTGGCTGACGCAGAGGATTACAATGGTCACCATTACATCCTGGAAAAAGTAGATGGAACAGGTTCAGTTATCACAGCAAATGTTGATTCAAACCGGGTTGACATTTACTATGTACTGGATGAAAAGGGTGGAACAGACCCGACTGATCCAACAAATCCGAATAGGCCGGATGGCGTGGCTGATAAGTATCAGACAGTATTTAAGTATGTAAGCGCTGGAAATGGAAGCGTTACCGGAACTACATATGAAGTGCATACTTTTAAAGAGAATGGGAAGTATACAGAAGCATCTAAGATGCCGGTATCTCCTAAGGCTGAGGTAAGTGTAACACCAGCAGATAAGTATGCATTTGACTACTGGACAATTGATGAAAGCCAGAAGGATTATTCTTCTGAAATGGTTGCTTTGAAGTCACAGAAGTACAATCAGGATACAACATTTGTAGTGCACTTTGATACGGACGGTAATGGAGATCGTATACCGGATAAGTATCAGGTAATCGTTAGCTATGAAGCTGTGAATGGTACGGTAACAATTACAGAACCTGTTTATGTAACTCTTTACAAAGATGGGCATTATGCGACACCGGAAGAGGGTGGAGCAGGTAAGCTCGAAGCAGATCAGATTGCTGATGCAAGTCCGTTAGATGGATTTGATCCGTCTACTGAGCAATGGAAAGCAAATGACAAAGTAGCTGAAAAGCCAACCACAGAAACACAGATTACCGAAAATACGAAATATGTAGTTACTTTTGGAAAGAACGGATATGTGTATGATGTGGTAAAGAGATATCTGGATGTTAATGGAAATCTGGTAGATGAAATAGTTACCAGTGCAACTGCACTTTATGGTGAGAACATTCTGGAAGTATCTGGTGTAACTGTATTGCAGGAAGAGGTTTTCAGAGACGAGTTCTACGAGTTAGTGAGCGTAGACGGAGCTGATCGTTTGATTACAAGTGATCTGGAAGCAAATCATGTAGAAATAGTCTACCAGCAAAAAGAATATGGCTATGACGTAGTGAAGAGATTCCTGAATGCGGCAGGAGAAGAGGTAGATGCTGTAACTAAGCTGGGAACTGCTTTATATGGTGATAATATTCTGGAAGTGTCAAAAGTAACAACAGAGCAGGAAGAACTTTACAAGGACAATATTTATGAATTAGTAGAGATTAAGGGAGCTGATCTGCTGATCACTAATGATATCCAGGCCAACCATGTAGAAGTGATTTACCAGCAGAAGGAATACGGCTACGATGTAGTGAAGAGATTCCTGAATGCAGCAGGAGAAGAAGTAGACACAGTAACCAAGTTAGGAACCGCAGCATACGGAACCAACATACTGGAGGCATCTGATGTAACAGTGCTGCAGGAAGAGCTTCATGATGGAAACCTTTACGAGTTAGTGAAGGTGGAGGGAGCAGACCTTCTGATCAGCAATGATATTCAGGCCAACCACGTCGAAATCATTTATCAGCAGAAGAATTATAACTATGAAGTAGTGAAACACTATGAAGGTTTAAATGAAACTGCAGTTGAATCTACCAAGGGTACAGCACCATATGGAACAGGTATTCTGGAGATGTCTAATGTAGATGTTTTACAGCATGAGACATATAAGGAACATACATATGTTCTTACAAAGGTAGATGGAGCGGATAAGCTGATTACAAATGATGAAACCCAGAATCGTGTAGACATTTATTACGTTCTGGATGAAAAGGGCGGAACCGATCCAACCGATCCAACTAACCCAGACAAGCCAGACGGACATCCCGACAAGTACCAGATTATTTTCCGGTATGTGAGTGCTGATGAAGCAATGGGAACAGTCAGTGTAACAGAGGCAGAGGTTCATACTTTTACGGATGACGCCGGAAATTATGTTGACAAAAAAGAAATCAGCCCCAACGGAGCAACTGCACATGCCCTTGGAGGATTTGCCTTTGATTACTGGGCAGATACCGAGGGAAGAGATTACACTGCAGATATGCAGAATATGAAATCTCAGACCTACCTTGAGGATACTACATTTACCGCTCACTTCTCAGAAGATAAGATCGGTGAAACAGATCCTCAGAATCCGGATGGAATCCCGGATAACCGCCAGATCACCTTCCGCTATGTATCTGAGAATCCAAGCTACGGAACCGTAAGCGGAACAGTAGTTGAGGTTCGTACGATTATGGAGGTTGTAGAGGGCGAGAACAGATACCAGGTTCTTGAAACCAAATCTGTAAATCCATTTGCAGAGGTAACCGTATCCGCAAACGGCAGATACAGATTTGAACGCTGGTCTGACGGAACAACTAATTTTGCAAACGCAGATGAAATTTCAGCAGCAAGCTACAGCGCTGACGCTGTCTTTACCGCTTACTTTAACTACTATAGCGGCGGCGGAAGCGGCGGTGGCGGCGGTGGAAACGGCGGAGGCCCAAGCGGAAGCGGCGGCGACTCCTCAAGAGGCCCCGGAGTAACAGTTACCATTGATAATCCGGACGTTCCATTAGCTCCCGCACCGGAAACTGGCACAGGCGATGTGATTTCTATTAATGACGGTATGGTTCCGATGGCTCCTCTGCCAAAGACAGGCCAGACCACAATGAGATCCACATTGCTGATGGCATTCTCAGGAATCCTTCTTGCAATTACCGGTTTCAGTAAAAAGCGTAAAGAAGAGGAAAACTGATGCTGAGAGAACAGCTGTAAAGCATTAAACCACAAAGCCCCGGCTCTAAAAAGGCCGGGGCTTTTATAGTCTGTAAAGAAAGTATTCGTTATTCCCCTCCGGGGCCGTCACGGCGCTCTCTGGTGGATTCGGGCAGCGGGGCTATAGGAGTGATGACCTCGCTTCCCAAATATAGGGCAGGGACTGCCCGAATTAACGCCTGTGGATTAAGAAACTGCGTGCTTTACGAAAAATCTGGCATCAAAGTAAGACTGCTGATGACAACAGGGTGTGTTGAAGAAGGTATAATAGCCGGGTTAAGAGGGGACTTGCATTATTTTAAATACTTTTCTGCGTCTTCCCTTGTCAAACCAAATTTTTCACATGTTTCAATTAAGATGGTTTCTGTGGGTATTTGCAACTTTTTCAAAGTAGCTATCATTGCCTGAATTCCTTGCTCCAGTCCTTTTTGCAGTCCTTTCTGAATGCCCTGCTCCTCTACACCTTTACTTAAATTACACATAAGCGACACCTCACTTTCTAATGTCTGTGTCATTTTTATTTTGAAATCTTCTTCTAATATCTGGCATTTGTCCTCTGAAGCTGTTTCTGTCGAAAGAAGGACATTTAACAGCTTTAACACATTTGTATCTGTGGATGCTTTCTTTCCAAGACAAATCATGACAGCTGTCATTAAGTCATAATTCGACTTCTTTTCTTTTACATTTCCTATCAGATTTTTCTCTGAGATCACATAACCGGTAATGCTGTTTTCACGGTTCTTCGGCGGATTAATTCTCCTGACACCGGAGCAGCTGCCAGAAAACGGATATCATAAGTAATCGTGCCCTCTGATAATGTGGCATCCTCTACCCCTGTTCCATGAATTCTGGAAGTCTGATTTGTTTCATCTGGTGCAACGGCAGTTTCACCTACTTGTGGCTGTCCTTCGATATAGTTTTCCGCTATTTCATTGACATCACAATTTTTGTATTCCTCTACGCAATTCTTCATGATCCATGCTAAAATGATTTTTTCTGATAAAAGCCGCTTGCAGGCTGCATCATAGCTTGCTTTTTCATCAGTTACACGGATATTCTTTGCTATTGTTGTGTCAGTATTCACGCCATCACCTCCTGTAGTTATTGTTATTGTACCACAATATTCTTTGAGAAACTATAGAATATTTGTTAACTGAAATAAAAAGGGGGTTATGAAAGGAAAAATATTCCGGAGACAGATGCTTTCGGAAAGGAACGAATGTCAGATACACTCGTTTAAAAACGGAAGGATGGAATCAAGCTTTGTCTTTAAAATGCCTTCCAGTTCGATCACTCGTTCAAGAGTAGCCTGAACAGAGGTATCAATGGCAATGAGCGCCTCGTAGTCGCTGGAAGCGGCAATTACCCGGTTGATTTTTGCGCATTCTGCATTTAAAATGCAGGCCAGAGCGTCTTCCTCATGGGCGATGGAGGATGCGATGCTTAAAAGGATGGGGCAGGGGCAGGCAGTAGGGCACTGGGTCTGGCAGGTCAGAGAAGTTGTTTCATTCATAGTGATTATCTCCCTTCTTCCCGATGATGGATCGGGATACTATAATATATGGACAAGGAGAAAAGTTGTGACAGCCTGGCCCAAAACAGCTACAGCTCCAGGGTTTTAGTGGCGATTGTTTCACGAAAGGCCCGGTCGTGCTCTACAAAGATCATAGTAGGGCGAAAGTCTAAAATCAGCTGTTCAATCTGCATTCTGGAATAAATATCAATAAAATTTAAAGGTTCATCCCACAGATACAGATGGGCCTGTTCGCAGAGACTCTTTGCGATCAGCACCTTTTTTTTCTGTCCTCCGGAAAATTGGGCCATATCCTTTGTAAACTGGATCCGCTCAAAGTCCAGCTTTCGGAGAATCGCTTTAAAGAGGCTTTCATCAATCCTGCATTGGCTGGCATAGTCGGACAGTGTTCCGCTTAAATGGGAGGTGTCCTGGGAAACATAGGAGATAATAAGGCCGGAGCCTATAGAAATGGTTCCGGTTTTCTTTATATCTTCTCCAAGGATCAGCTTTAAGAGACTGCTCTTGCCGCTTCCGTTTTTTCCGTTTAAGGCAAGGCGCTCTCCTTGTTCCAGAGTAAAGGAAAACGGCCCGCAGACGGCACGATCCCCGTATCGGATGGAGAGGTCACAGCAGGAAATCAGGGTCTGGCTTCGGTAACGCAGGGGCAGAAGCTTAAGGGCTTCTGCTGTTTCAGTGTTTTTCAGAAGACCGGATTTTTCCTCAATGGCTTTTTGCTGCCTGGACTGAATGGATTTGGCGCGCTGCATCATTTTCGCAGATTTGTGGCCTACAAATCCCCGGTCTGCGCAGCCGCTTCCGATTTTGGAGGCTTCGATTCGGTCGGACCAGCCGGCAGTACGGGCAGATGCCTGCTTTAGACGGCCGATTTCCTTTTTGAGCTGTTCATTCTGGGCCAGCTCACAGGCTTGCCTGTATGTAAAATTAGTCATCCAGGAGGAAAAATTGCCGCTCTGTACCTCGATATCAGCCCGGTTTAACGAAAGAATGTGATCCACGCAGCTGTCTAAAAAGAAGCGGTCATGGGAAACCAGGATAAAGCCCCTTTTCTTCTTGAGGTAAGCTGCGACGGTTTCTCTGGCAGCTGCATCCAGGTGGTTGGTAGGCTCGTCGATCAGAAGAAAATGGCCCTGATTTAAGAAAAGTGCAGCGAGGAGCGCTTTTGTCTGTTCGCCTTTGGACAGAGTGGAAAATGGCCTCCAGAGCAGTTCGCAGTCCGTCTGTAGACAGGAGAGTTCCTTCATAAATTCCCAGTCCTGAGCATCGGGACAGATTTCATACATGATTTCTAGTGTCATTTTAGAGGGATCTGAAACCTCATAGGGGAAATAGTCAAAGGAGACAGAAGAATGGATGGTTCCCCGGTATTCATATTTTCCCATGAGCAGATTTAAAAATGTGGTTTTCCCCCTGCCGTTTCTGCCTACAAAGCCCAGCTTCCAGTCGGTATCGATCTGAAAATTCACATCTTCAAAAATGGGGTCGGAGCTGGATGGGTAGGAAAAGGTAAGATGTTCCGCTTTTATCATTGACATAATGTGCACCTCCGGTAAAAAAATGAGAGCCGCAGGAAAGCAGATCCTGCGGCTCATCATAAAATTACCCCTGAAAGACAGAGGCATATATTTTAGTGAGTGGACAGATATACGACTTTCTTGCAGCGGACGCACGGATACCGTAAATAAAATGCGGTATTCTGGCGTCATTTTATAGTTATCTGCAAGCGTCGATTCTCATCCTTTCACCTCTTTTTGTTCTGGTATAGATTTATGTATATCATAGATCAGGGGAAGATGCAAGAGGAATAGGTATCATTTACAAGGCGATCCTTATCATTAATTCTGCGGCTGAATGCACCCTGTAAGTCGCCTGTCAGCGGTTCGGGTTTACCGATTCCCTCCATACAACCATTTCGTTCAATATCTTTAATAAGCTGATTGATGCGCCGGATGGTTTTTTTGTCCTGAGATTGCCAGTAAAGGTAATCTTCCCAGGCATCATCAGACCAGATTTTTTCACTCATCATCTACCTCGATCAGTTCGTGGGCAGTACCTTTTCCTGTGCGTAGTTCCTGAATGGATTTTTTTACATATTCCAGATTAGACTGGGAGAAGAATGGATCCGAACTTTGAGCGATTTCAAATGGGATTCGGTTTTCGCGTAAAACTGCTTTCACAAAAAGATTGATGGCAGTTGAGGTGTTTAAACCTACGTTGGAACAAAAGGCATCGAAGTTGATTTTATCTTTTTCATCTACCCGCGCGGTTAAAGTTGCCTGTGCCATAGATATAACTCCTTTCTGTGTTCTATTTGTTATAATTATAACACTATTGTATGCAAATAGCAAGTAAATGCAATACAAAATAAAATTGTGTGAAAGGCAGACATGATATTCGCCGGAATTGCCATTGAAAATTGCTTCGGTATCTGTATAATATTAGGAAGATAGTACGCAGGATAATACGCAAGTTACTGTTCAACAGGAGGACAAACATATGGAACGCTCAAAGCTGACGACTCTCTGCTACATGGAGCGGGAGGGAGAATGGCTGATGCTTCACAGAGTGAGCAAGAAGAATGATGTAAATAAAGACAAATGGATCGGCATTGGAGGCCATTTTGAAGAAAATGAAAGCCCTGAGGAATGCCTGTTGAGGGAGGTAAAGGAGGAAACGGGCCTGACACTTACTTCCTGGCGGTTCCGGGGGCTTGTTACATTCCGTTCTACCGGAGGTCCGGTGGAGGATATGGAGTATATGTGTCTGTACACGGCAGACGGTTTTGAGGGTGAAATGGCTGACTGCAATGAGGGTACTCTGGAATGGGTAAAGAAGGAGGCGGTGTGCGGACTGAATATCTGGGAGGGAGATAAGATATTTTTCCGCCTTTTAAATGAAAATGCCCCCTTCTTTTCACTGAAACTGACCTACGAAGGCGACCGGCTTATTGAGGCTGTGCTGGATGGGAAAGCGCTTATCGCTTAATGCACAAGCTCCTCAGCCCGTTTGATCGCCCTGTCAATATTTTCACAGAAGTTTTCCTGGCCTACCTTCTGAGCAAAGCCTGCTTTTTCCATTACCTTCATGGGCTGCTGGTTTACATGGGAGAGAATAAGGGTGATTCCCCGTTTCTCACAGTTTTTGTACAGATCGGTCATGGCGTTTAATGCAGTGCTGTCCAGAGCCGGAACGCTTCTCATACGCAGGATCAGGCATTTTGCATGATCTTTTACGGCAATACGTCCAATCACATCGGCGGCTCCGAAGAACAGGGGGCCGCTGATTTCATATACATTGATGTGAGGGGACAGCTTTCTAAGTTTTTCGCGTTCTGCCTCCTCTTCATCCTCTGCATATTTCCAGCTGTGGACCTCCGTTACATCGCTCATGCGCTTCATAAACAGAAGTACAGCCACTAAGAGGCCGATTTCGATAGCGATTACCAGGTCAAAGACAATGGTTAAGAGGAAGGTAAGGATCAGAACGGCGATATCGCTCTTGGGAGCGGTTTTTACCAGCTCTGTGAAGGTTCTCCACTGGCACATATTGTAGGCGACCATAAAGAGGATAGCGGCAATGGCGGGCATGGGGATCATGGCTGCATATGGCATGAGTATAATCAGGATAAGAACAAGAACCACAGCGTGGATCATGCCTGCAACGGGAGTACGGCCTCCGTTTTTTACATTGGCCGCGGTACGGGCGATGGCGCCTGTAGCCGGGATGCCGCCAAAAAGGGCGGAAGCGATATTTCCGGCGCCCTGGGCCGCCAGTTCCATATTAGAACGGTGTTTTCCATTGATCATGCCGTCTGCTACCACACAGGAGAGCAGAGACTCAATGGCCGCCAGGATAGCGATGGTAAAAGCGTCAGGAAGGGCAGTCTGGATCATTTCAAAGCTTAACTGAGGCATATGGAAGGAAGGAAGCTTATTGCTTATGGTGTAGAGATCTCCGATGGTATTGACCTGAAGGGGGAGAAGCTGCACCATGAGAATGCCTCCGATGACGGCAAGAAGAGAGCCGGGGATTTTTTCCGTAAACCGGGGTGCGATGATAAGAATAGCCAGGCATACGAGGCCCACGATCAGCGAGTCTGTATTGAATGTATGGATGCCTGCTAAGAAGGCTTTCAGCTTTTCCATGGTTTCAATGGTGGGCATTCCTTCCGGATAGGTTACGCCGAAAAAGTCCTTGAGCTGTCCGATGACGATGGTTACGGCAATACCGGAGGTAAAGCCGGTTGTGATGGTAAATGGGATGTACTTAATCAGCCCGCCGAACCGGCAGAGTCCCATGATGATTAAAATGATGCCCGCAAGGATGGTAGCGGCTGCCAGTCCGTCCATGCCGTTTCGGGCTACAATGCCCGCTACGATGGTGGCGAAGGCTGCTGTGGGGCCGGCGATCTGAACCTGGCTTCCGCCCAGGAATGAGATGATAAAGCCGGCTACAATGGCAGTGTAGATACCCTGTTCCGGGCCTACGCCGGAGGCGAGCGCCAGGGCGATGGACAGCGGAAGGGCAATGATGGCAACTACGATGCCTGCGATGAGGTCTTTTAAAAATTGTTCTTTGCTGTAGGTTTTCCATGTTGTAAACAGCATGGGATACATTTTTTCCATAATCAGTTCCCCTTTTTCATATTGATAGGCAGGAAAATGCTCCCTGCCCTACCTTATTATACAGGCGCAGGATGGTATGTCCAGCAAAAAGGCAGAAAATATTGTATTTTTTGAGGAACTGTATATTTCACAGAATCCTGAGGATACTTTATAAGGCAGCTTACAGACACCCATTCATAAAGGAGGAACTACCATGAAAGTAAACGGAACGAACGAATGTATCCAGTGTACCATCAAGAATTGTGCGTATCATGCAGATACCACCGATTACTGTACTCTTGATACGATTAAGATCGGTACCCACGAGATGAATCCTACCAAGAAGGAATGTACGGACTGCGAATCTTTTGTAAATAAGATGCAGTAAAATGGCGTCATCTGTTACGAAAATATTACGTTTTTTTAAGTTTCCCTGACAGCCATTGATTTTTCGTCCAGTCCATGGTATAGTGAGGACAGTCAGAGATGACGCGGCCCGGCAGTGCCTGCGAAAGCAGAGTACCCCGGGCCTTCCCCCGTTTTATGGGGAATTTCATTACAAACTCCAACAAAACCATTTGAAAAATCTCATGTTTTGTTATATACTATAGAATACTATAGGCTTCTATAAATATACAAAAAGGATGGTTTAACTATGGCATTATTAGAAACATGGAGAAATCTGGCATATGGTGACGGCCTGGATGATAAAAAGAAAGAAGAACTGTGGGCAGGATATTTCCAGATTGAGAAGGGTATCTACGAGCAGATCCTTTCCGCACCTACAGAGGTGATCACAGGTACTGTAAAGGAGCTGGCTGAGAAGTACAACACAGAGCTTCTGATCATGACCGGCTTTTTAGACGGCATCAATGAGAGCTTAAAGGGTTATGAGAACCCGATCGATACCATGGAGGAGGATACAGAGGTAAAGATCGAGATCGATCCTGAGAAGCTGTACTACAACATGGTAGAGGCAAAGGCAAACTGGCTCTATGAGCTTCCACAGTGGGACAGCATTTTGTCTGAGGAGAAGCGCAAGGAGCTGTATAAGGCACAGAAGGCTTCAGGCACCATCCGCAAGGAAAAGAAGATCTTCCCAAATGATCCCTGTCCCTGCGGAAGCGGCAAGAAGTATAAGAAGTGCTGCGGTAAGAACGCGTAAATAAGCTGCACAGACTGCCTGCCCGGTATTTCCGGACAGGCAGTTGGCGTTACAGGGGAAAGATGGAGGCAGGCAGATGGAAGCATATACGAGCTTTGCACAGGTCTATGACCTGTTTCAGGACAATGTTCCCTATGAGGAATGGGCCGCTTATCTGAAGGAGCTGTTAAAGGAGTACGGCGCAGAGGATGGCCTGGTGCTGGATTTAGGATGCGGCACCGGAAGCATGACGCAGCTTCTGGCAGAGGCAGGATACGATATGATCGGCGCTGACAATTCGGAGGAGATGCTGGAGATCGCCATGGAAAAGCGGGCTGCGGCCGGCCTGGATATCCTTTATCTTTTGCAGGATATGCGGGAATTTGAGCTTTACGGCACCGTCCGGGCGGTGGTGAGTATCTGCGATTCCATGAATTACATTATGGAGCCGGAGGAGCTGACGCAGGTGTTCCGCCTGGCGAATAATTATCTGGATCCCGGTGGCGTATTTATCTTTGATCTGAATACAGAATACAAATATAAAGAGCTTATGGGGGAAAATACCTTTGCGGAGGACCGCACAGAGAGCAGCTTTATCTGGCAGAATTATTATGATGAGAAGGAGCGGATCAATGAGTACGATCTGACTCTTTTTATCCGGGAGGGGGAGCTGTACCGGAAGTTTGAGGAAACTCATTTTCAGAGATGCTATTCTTTGGATGAGGTGAAGGCGGCGGCTGAGGCAGCCGGAATGGAATTTGTTACAGCCTACGACGCATTTACAAAGGATCCGGTAAAAGAGGACAGCGAACGGATCTATGTGATCCTGAGAGAAAAGGGAAAGACAGAGAAAGGAAGATAAAAATGGCAGATTATGTAATCCGGGCCACGGCGGCTGAGGGACAGATCCGGGCCTTTGCGGCTACGACCAGAGATCTGACCGAGGCAGCCAGACAGGCTCACAATACAAGTCCTGTGGCTACGGCTGCTCTGGGACGGCTGATGACAGCGGCTGTTATGATGGGATATGACATGAAGGGAGACGCAGACCTTCTCACACTGAAGATCCAGGGAGACGGCCCCATCGGCGGTCTTGTGGTGACGGCAGACGCCCACGGCGGAGTAAAGGGCTATGCGTTCCATCCGGAGGTAATGCTTCCTCCCAATGACAAGGGAAAGCTGGATGTAGGCGGAGCGCTGGGACTGGGCGTGTTAAGCGTGATCAAGGATATCGGCTTAAAGGATCCCTATGTGGGCCAGACTATCCTTGTGACAGGAGAGATTGCGGAGGATCTTACCTATTATTACGCAACCTCTGAGCAGACGCCCTCTTCTGTGGCATTAGGCGTTTTGATGAATAAGAACAATACGGTCCGTCAGGCCGGCGGTTTTATCATCCAGCTCATGCCGGGGGCGTCTGATGCAGTAATTGACGCCTTAGAGAATAAGATTAAGGAGATTCACTCTATTACCACGCTTTTGGATGTGGGAAATACGCCGGAGATGATCTTGGAGTACATTTTAGGAGAATTTGGCCTGGAGATCAATGATAAGCTTCCGGCCCGTTTCTACTGCAACTGTACCAAAGACCGGGTGGCAAAGGCACTGATCAGCGTGGGAAAGAAGGATATTCAGGAAATGATCGACGACGGCAAGCCCATTGAGGTGAACTGCCACTTCTGCAATAAGAACTATGTGTTTGATGTGGAAGAATTAAAGGAGCTCCTGGAGCTGGCCAGATCATAGTCCTGTGAATTAAAAACAACAAGAGCCGGTCTTTCGACTGGCTCTTGTCGGTAATCATTTGAAATTCAGATATAACTTACTTCAACTTTCTATCGAACCGATATATGTTTGAAAAAGGTACACTGTTTGTTCATTGATTATAATTTGGTTACGTTGGTAGCCTGAGGACCCTTAGCTCCGTTTACTACGTCGAACTCAACCTCTGCGCCCTCGTCTAAGGACTTGAAGCCTTCCATGTTCAGACCAGAGTAGTGAACGAATACATCGTTGCCCTGCTCGTCGGAGATGAAGCCGTAACCCTTCTGGTTGTTGAACCACTTAACTGTACCTTTCATTGTGATACCTCCAAAAAAATAAAAAAAATGTTAAGCTGCAAGTAATTTCACAGCTTCCATTAGAATATCACAGATCTTACCGGGTGTCAAACATTTTGTGCATAAACCGGGGTCTATACAGGGCTGTTTTTAAGTAACTTTTAAAGGAGAGCGTAATGAAACTGATCAATATATGGAATCATTTTAAAACCATTACAAAACATCGGATGCTGGTATGCAGGCACTGCTTTCAGATCGGGCTTTACCGCCAAGGGCTGACCCATGATCTGTCAAAATACAGCCCTGAGGAGTTTTTTACCGGTGTACGCTATTATCAGGGAACGCGCAGTCCCAATGCGGCGGAAAGAGAAGATCTGGGCTATTCAAAGGCCTGGCTTCACCACAAGGGCCGCAATAAGCATCATTATGAATACTGGATCGATATTTCTGTCCGTAAGGAAGAGGGATTAGTGGGAAATAAGATGCCGCTGCGGTATGTGGCAGAGATGATCTGTGACCGGATTGCGGCCTGTGAGGTGTATAAGGGAAAGGCTTATACCAGCGCAGCGCCTCTGGAATACTATGAATTTACGAAAAAATACATAACCATTCATCCGGAAACCAGGGCGCTGCTTGAAAGGCTTTTGATTATGCTGAAGGACCGGGGAGAAAAGGAAACCTTCCGGTATCTGAGGGAACTTTTAAAGCAGGGGGATTATTAAATCCCGTACTGCTTTTTAATCTGCCGGATGGTGATCCAGCCTACGATGACGGCCAGAACGCCGGTGGCAATATTGCTCACGGCCATGACGATTCCGGCGCTGATATCTCCAAGGTCCGTGAACTGCTGCAGACCCCACAGTACAGGTACACGGAAGATAAATACACGGCTGAAATTGATGATAAGGGAAATCCTTGTCTTGCCAAATCCGTAAAGCAGAGCCATAACAGCCGCATTGATACCAAGGGGAATGGAGCCTAAAGCTTCCATCTGGTAGATGGAACAGATCATCTGCTGGAACTGAGGATCACCGCCGGAAAAGAGACGGCTGATGGACCCTAAAAAGATCAGGGTCAGGCTCATAAGAACGGCCCCGATTGCCATATTGATGATGAGGATGCACCGGAAGGCCTCTAAGGCACGTTTGGGAAGTCCTGCTCCCAGGCTTTGGCTGATAATGGCAGAGCCGCCCTCCTGAAAGCCGTTCTGGGGATTGGTGGTAATGCCGCCCAGATTATTGGAAATACCCAGTGCTCCTACGGTAAGAGGGCTGTAGATGGTGCACATGGAATTTACCACTACTTTTCCAAAGGAAAATGCCATTTTTTCGATGATTACAGGTACGGATAAGAGCACCATGGGCCGAACCACACGCCGTTTTAAGGAAATGCTCCTTAAAGAGAAGGAAAATGCGTTTCCTTTACGGCTTAAGTGGTAGATGGCGGCAGAAAACATCAGAAGCTGGGAAATGATGGTGGCAACGGCGATCATATTGATCCCGCTGTGGAATACATATACAAAGAGAGCGGTAAGGGCCAGCTTTACCACAATAACGCCCATATTCAGATGAAGGATCCGCTGGGAGTTTCCTCTGGCCCGTTCGATTGCAATGTAGACACTGTTAAAAAAATTCAATACAATTCCAAAAAGATCCAGGATAAAATAGGTGGTGCCTTCTGTGATAAATTCCTCCGGCGTTCTTGCAAGGCGCAGAAATTGGGGCGCAAAGGGGACAAGGATCAGCAAAATGCCGGCTCCCAGGATTCCGCAGAGGGCAAAAAGAGTGCTGACTCTCCGTTTTACCAGTTTGAAATCTCCGGCTCCGTAGGCTTCGCTAACCTTGATGCTGGCGCCTACAGCCAGTCCGCCGCCCAGAGCGGAAAGCATGAGGTTAAGCTGGGATAGATAGGCTACGGCAGACACAGAGGAAGCGCCGATGTGGGACGCCATCATGGAATCAAAGATTTTAAAAATCTGATTTAAGCTCTGGTAAAGGGCCAGGGGCGTACATACATAGAAGACCACCTTCCACATATTTTCTTCCCGTACAAAGGCTCTGAAGGCCCGGTCCTTTTCTGTGAGATCCGCGGCTGGTTCATTGTTTGCTGTCATGATCATGTTCTCCGTTTCTTCCCCTTTTTTATGTCGGGTCCGGAAAACTCCGGACAGATTCTGTCGGAAACAGGGGATTCCTATGGATTATAACCCAGAGATACAGAGAAAACAATCGGATTTGTATACAAAAAATAAAGTCCGTATACAAATAATCTGTGTATAGGGAAAGAGAGGATGGGAAAAATGACTGTTAGAACCGTTGGAAACAGTGGTGTATAAAACAATCAGGAGGAAAAACGGATGACAGGATGGATCATTGCTCTTTTATCGGGAGCTCTTATGAGTGTGCAGGGTGTATTTAACACAGAAGTAACAAAGCAGACCGGTGTATGGGTGGCAGCAGGATGGGTACAGGCTACGGCTCTGCTGACCTGTGTGGTGATCTGGCTGTTTACCGGACGCCAGCCGGTATCCGGTCTCATGGGGGTGACGCCAAAGTATGTTCTGGCAGGCGGCGTGATCGGGGCCTTGATCACCTACACGGTGATCCGCAGCATGGCGGCTCTGGGGCCGGCCCGAACTTCTCTTCTTATCGTGGTGGCTCAGATCATCGTGGCTTATCTGATCGAGCTGTTTGGCTTGTTTGGAGTGGAAAAGGCTCCATTTGCATGGAATAAGCTTTTGGGGGCCGCGATCGCTGTAGGGGGGATTATCATTTTTCAGCGATAGGATAAGAAATAACGCTTGTATTTAAACCGGCTTTCCGATAGAATAGATACAGCAGGCCGGGACGGTATCTCTAAAAGGAGGAGATATCGTTGAAGGAATTAAAAAAGCACAAGCAGGGAAGGATTTTTTTACTTTTATTGGGAATGTTTTTGGCAGGGATTTTATACAGCTGCTCCCAGCCATCGCCGGGGACAGAGGTAAGCCTCGAATACTTAGAAGACGGGGAACGCAGGGAGAAGGTTTTTTCGGAGCCAGAAGCTGCTTTTTCGGATGAGACTGCCGATTGTCCGGGGAAAGAAACTGCTTTTTCAGAGGCAAAAGTTGCTTCGGAGGCAGAAAATTCGGAAGAAGAGCAGATCTGGGTTCATGTCTGTGGTCAGGTGGCGGCTCCGGGAGTGTATTCCCTGAATGCAGGAAGCCGTGTATTTCAGGCTTTGGAAGCAGCTGGAGGAATCCTTGAGCAGGGAGATGGCAGTATTCTCAATCTGGCCATGGTCTTAGAGGACGGGATGCGGATCGAAGTTCCGGACCGGACAGAGGCAGAGCGCCTGAAGACTCAGGGGATTCTTTCAGATCAGGCCTTTGTGACGGATCCCGGTGACGGTTTTAGCGGAAGCCCTGGGAAAAGCGCTTCAACGGGCAGAAAAGTGAATCTGAATAAGGCCGGTGCAGAGGAGCTGATGACGCTGACAGGCATTGGAAAATCCAGGGCGGAGGCGATTATCCAGTACCGTCAGGAAGTGGGGCCTTTTCGCTCGATCGAGGATATTATGAATGTATCCGGGATCAAGGAAAGTGCATTTGAAAAGATACGGGATGATATAACCGTTTAAAAGAAAACTGCGCCCGTCAGGGCATTTTTAAATAGACAGACAGGAAGGGAAATGAAACATGGCTCGGGTATTGGTAGTAGATGATGAAAAACTGATCGTAAAGGGAATCCGGTTCAGTCTGGAGCAGGACGGTTTTGAGGTGGACTGTGCCTATGACGGAGAGGAAGCCATAGAACTGGCAAAAAAGACAGAGTATGATATTGTGCTGTTAGATGTGATGCTCCCAAAGCATGACGGTTTTGAAGTATGTCAGGCGATTCGGGAATTTTCCGACATGCCCGTGATCATGCTGACGGCCAAGGGCGGCGATATGGATAAGATCCTGGGATTGGAGTACGGGGCGGACGACTACATCAGCAAGCCCTTTAACATTCTGGAGGTAAAGGCCAGGATCAAGGCCATTATCCGGCGAAGCCTGAAGGCAAAGCGCCAGAAGCGGGAGGAACCCTCTTCTATGATCGGTTCTGGAGATTTAAAGATGGACACAGAGGGGCGCAGAGTATTTATCGGTGAAAAGGAGATCAACCTTACTGCAAAGGAGTTTGATCTCTTAGAGCTTCTGGTACGCAATCCCAACAAGGTATACAGCCGTGAGGCGCTTTTGAATTATGTATGGGGAAACAGAGCCATGGACAGCGGGGATGTGCGTACGGTAGACGTTCATGTGCGCCGTCTGAGAGAAAAGATCGAGCCAAGTCCAAGTGACCCCAGATATGTACATACAAAATGGGGCGTGGGATATTATTTCGGAGTATCAAACAGGGGGTAAAGCCTCGATCCCTGCCTGCTGAGGGAAAATGGAAAACAGAACAGAAAAAGGTGCCCGGATTCCATGGGAAGTCCGGGATAATAGGGAAATGGGTGGAAAGCCCATGCGGTCCCGCCGCTGTAAAGGAAGAGTTACCGGATGCAGAAAGCTGTTAAAATAGAAACAGACTTTTGCGAAACGCCACTGCATGAATCTATGTGGGAAGGAGCCGGTGATGAGGATGCCTGAGCCAGAAGACCTGCCTTTTTCGGCGTGATTATAAAGGCTGCGGAGCACAGCTTTTTATAATAGATACCCTGAAAAGGGAGGAAGGCGGAGCATCCGCTTTCTTATCATGTCTGTTTGGATCACGTAGAAACTATGTGGCAAACAGGCTTTTTTACTTTTAAGAAGGGAGCATACATCAATGAATGTAAGAAAAAAAGGAACTGCCATGCTGGCCTGGGGAATCCTCTTCAGTTTTGCAGCGGCGTCACCGGCATATGCCATGCACATTATGGAGGGATATCTTCCGATGGGGTACTGTATTGCCTGGGGGGTAGTCTGCATTCCCTTTGTGGTATTGGGAGTGAAGCGGATCAACCGTCTGATAAAAGAGCACAGAAAGCTGCTTTTGATCTTTGCAATGGCAGGCGCCTATGCCTTTGTGCTGTCTGCCCTGAAATTTCCAAGTGTGACCGGATCCTCCAGCCACCCAACGGGAACCGGTCTGGGAGCCATTCTCTTTGGCCCGACTCCCATGGCAGTGATCGGCTTTCTGGTGCTGATTTTTCAGGCGCTTTTGCTTGCACATGGAGGTTTGACAACGCTGGGAGCCAATACCTTCAGTATGGCGATTGCAGGTCCTGTTGTCAGCTGGGGCGTTTATAAGCTGGGCAGAAAAATAAAGCTGAATCAGAAGGTGGCTGTTTTTCTGGCAGCAGCCCTTGGAAATCTGTTTACATATTGTGTGACCAGTGTGCAGCTGGGACTGGCCCATCCTGCGGCAGACGGCGTATGGAGCGCTGTTGTACGGTTTTTGGGAATTTTTGCATTGACACAGATTCCGCTGGCAGTGATTGAAGGACTTCTGACGGTTGTGATATTGATCGGTCTGCAGACTTATGCAGGTCCGGAACTTCGAGAGCTTGGATTTGGGGAGGAGAATCGATAATGAAGAAACCAATGTGGATCGCAGGTCTTTTGGTGGCTTGCGTAATATTGACAATTGTCCCGTTTATAGCTGCTCCCAAGGATGCGGGATTTGGAGGAGCCGATGATGCAGCCGGCGAACTGGTAGGTGAGATCGATCCCGAATATGAGCCATGGGCAGAGCCTGTTCTGGAACGGATTTTAGGAGGAGAACTTCCGGGAGAAACGGAAAGCCTGCTGTTCTGTCTTCAGGCAGCTTTGGGATCTGGCGTGATCTGCTATGGATTTGGATATCTGGTGGCAAGAAAGAAATACAGTACAAACGATACAGAGGAAAGACAGGAGAACTAATTATGGCGCTGCATCACAGAAATCATTGTCATGGAAATCAGATTCTTTTGATGGATCAATATGCCGTGTGCTCCCAAATGGCGTCATGGAACCCGGATTGGAAGATCATGCTGGGACTTATTTCGCTGTTGGGGTGTATTGGATCCAAAACGGGCCTGATTTCAGTGGCAGTGGGGCTGTGCATGGCAGTGCTTACCCATAAATGGGGAGGAGTGGAGTGGACGGTTTACGGGAGAATGCTGACCATTCCTCTTTTCTTCGTTATCCTCAGCGGAGCTGTAATTGCACTGGATTTTACAAAGGAAGCCGTGATGGAAGCTGTTTTTGTGACGGTGAAAGTATTGACGGGAACGGCCTGTTTGTATATGATAAGTCTGACAACGCCTGTATATGAAGTGGTTGGAACTTTGAGAAGATGGCATCTGCCGGAAGTGATGCTGGAACTGATGATCTTAATGTACCGCTTTTTGTTTGGCCTTTTAGAGCTTTATGAACAGATGAAGCAGAGTGCTCAGGCCAGGCTGGGGGATATCGGGATAAGACAGGGATACCGTTCATTTTTTGGAATATGTGCCAATCTTCTGGTTCTGGCCTTTCGGCGGGCATCGGACAGCTTTAATGCCATGGAGGCAAGAGGCTATGACGGAGAACTGCGTTTTCTGGAAGAGAAAAAGCTGGTGACAGGAAGGCAGAGGCTGGGTATTGTTCTGTATGGAGTGCTTCTGGCAGCAGGGCTTTTGGCAGAGAGGATGTGGAGCATATGAGGCAGACATCGATAAGCGGCACAGCCCGGATGCTGGATCCGATTTTGGAGCTTCGCGGGGGCAGTGTGTATTATCCCGGGGGAAAGCAGGCATTAAAACAGGTCAGTGCGGCCTTCTATCCGGGAGAAAAAACCGCTGTGATCGGGAATAACGGAGCAGGAAAATCTACGTTTTTCCAGACTCTTAACCGGCTTGTACCTCTGGATGAGGGAGAGCTTTACTGTCACGGAAGGCTCTGTACAGGCAGCAGGAAGGATATTTTGGAGCTGAGAAAGTGTGTGGGAATCGTATTTCAGGATCCGGACCGGCAGATCATCGCTTCGACCGTAGAGGGGGAAATTTCCTTTGGACTCTTTAATCTGGGCTATTCAGAGGATAAAATCCGCTATCTGACTGAACAGATCATCCAGCGGATGGGGCTTACTCACCTTGCCCATCGTCCGCCTCATTTTTTAAGCGGAGGGGAAAAGAAACAGGTCAGTATTTCCGGTGTTGTGGTAATGAAGCCAGAAATCCTGCTGTTTGATGAACCTACTGCCAGTCTTGACTGGAAAAATACGCAGCTTTTTAAGGAACAGCTTAAGAAACTGGAGCAGGAGCAGATCACACAGGTCATTTCCACCCATGACATGGATTTTGTGTGGGAATGGGCAGACCGTGTTCTGGTGTTTTCAGAGGGAGAACTTTTGGCAGATGATCGTCCGGAGCATATATTTGGGGATGAGGAGCTGCTTAAAAGGGCTTCTCTCAGGCAGCCTGTTTTATATCAGCTGCCGGGGCATCCAAAGACCATAGAGGAATGGAAACAGTTACAGGAAAAGGAAGGATAAGAGGGATGAAAGAGATACAGATCAGACAGGCAGTGATAGAGGATTTAGAGCAGGTGGCAGAAGTAGAGGCGCGCTGTTTTCCGGCAGCAGAGGCAGCGGATGAAAAAAGTCTGAAGGAGAGGCTTGAAGCATTTCCCGGCAGTTTTTTAGTGGCAGAGTGTGAGGGAAGGATCGCAGGGTTTATTAATGGGGCGGCAACAAATGAAAGAACCATTGCGGATGAAATGTTTGAGGATGTATCTCTTCATGATCCCAGGGGAGCATACCAGAGTATCTTTGGTCTGGATGTGGATGAAGATTTCCGCCATCAGGGACTGGCAGGCCGTTTGATGAAGGCTTTGATCGAAAAGGCGGAGAGTGAGGGCAGAAAAGGCCTGATCCTTACCTGTAAGGAGCATTTGATCGGTTTTTATGAACAGTTTGGATACTGCAGCATGGGCGTGTCGAAATCGGTCCATGGCGGAGCCGTGTGGTACGATATGATATTGGAGTTTAGCCGATGAAGATAACACTGATTACGGTAGGAAAGATAAAGGAACGCTTTTTTGAAGCTGCTATTGAGGAATACAGCAAGCGCTTAAGCCGTTACTGCAAGCTGGAAATCATCCAGGTGGCAGATGAAAAGACGCCGGACGGCGCCAGTGAAGCTTTAGAGCGGCAGATCCGGGAAAAGGAAGGAGAGAGGATCCTTTCTCATATCCGGGATGGGGCATACGTTATAGCTCTTGCCATCCGGGGAAAGGAGCTTTCCAGTGAGGAGCTGGCTGCAAAGATTGCCAGGCTGGCAGTGGAGGGAAAAGGACAGCTGGTGTTTATCATCGGCGGTTCTCTGGGGCTTTCAGAGGCTGTGATGAAACGCTCAGACTATCATTTGAGCTTTTCGCCCATGACATTTCCTCACCAGCTGATGCGGGTGATCTTGTTGGAGCAGATTTACAGAAGCTTTCGGATCAACGCGGGGGAGCCTTATCACAAATAAAGATTTGTCTGCAGGCCTGTTTTTACGGCAGAGTGATTCTGTCATAAAAACAGGCCTGTTTCATATATTTGAGATAAAGGGAGAGATGGTATGGGAAAGAGAGAAGAAATCGCGGTTTTATTTCCGGGAACCTTGCGGGAGTTTATTGAGAGCTGTTCTCTGGATTTTGAATCCATGAGGGAGATACGGCTGCGGGCGGGCCGTCCGGTGCTTTTGATGTATGGAAACAGGGAATATGGATTTACAGAAAAAGGAGAGCCGGTGGAACTGGAGCCGGACAATCAGAAGGGCCTTTTTACGCTTACAGAGCGACAGATCCGGGAGACTGCAGAGATCATGGGAGGTTTTTCCCTGTATGCGGCTCAGGAGGAGCTGCGCCAGGGATTTTTTACCGTCCGTGGCGGACACCGGATCGGTGTGGCAGGAAGAACGGTGCTGAACCAGAGAGAGGTGGGAGTCTTAAAATCTATCTCCTCTTTAAATGTCCGCGTCGCTCATGAGGTAAAGGGATGCGCGGATCAGATCATGCCTCTTTTATGTGAAAATGGGCTTTTTTTAAATACGGTAATCGTATCGCCGCCGGGATGCGGAAAAACGACCCTTCTTCGGGACATCATCCGTCAGCTGTCCAACGGCTGTCGGGAGAAAAGCACGGGAAGGCGTCTCTTTGGAATCACAGTCGGCGTGGTGGATGAGCGCTCGGAACTGGGGGCCTGCTTTCAGGGAGTCCCCCAAAATGATCTTGGAATGAGAACGGACATTCTGGATGGCTGTCCCAAGAGCCAGGGGATGATGATGCTGATCCGCTCCATGGCTCCGGCAGTAATAGCAGTGGATGAGATTGGCGGAAAAGAGGATATACGGGCTGTGGAATATATCCGAAGCTGCGGCTGCGGGTTAGCAGCTGCGGTTCACGGTGTATCCCTGAAAGAAGTAGAAAAACGGCCGGGGGTAGGGGAACTGTTTAAGGAAGGAACCTTTAAACGCCTGATTTTTCTGGATCAGGCCGGGGGAGCAGGTCATATCTGTGCTGTGTACGATGGGGCAGGAAGGCTCCTGTAAAGGAGGAGGGAGCATGGTTATAAAATGGGCCGGAATTGGGCTGGTACTGTTTTCCGGTACTGGCTGGGGAATGTGGATGGCCTGGAGATGGAGGGCCAGACTGGAGGCTCTGGAAACGCTTAGACAGATGATTTTTGGCTTAAAGGGTGAGATCACATACAGCAGAGCTCCGCTGGAGGAGGCTCTGGAGCGGGTAGGACGGCGGGAAAATGGATTCTTGGGCCGTTTATTTACAGGAGCGGCCAGGGAGATTGCCGCAAGCCGGGAGGAAACATTTTCTAAAATATGGGAGAAACAGGTGGAGCTTATAAAAAAGGGGTCTCAAGGGGAAATTCTGGACGAAAAAGATATAAAGCAGCTTGCCGGTCTGGGTGGACGTTTGGGATACCTGGATGTGGACATGCAGGAACGGACGCTGCTTCTTTATCTGGAGCAGCTGGAGCTTTCTATCAGCCGTCTGCGGGGGGAAATGAGGGAAAGATGCCGTCTGAGCACAGCTCTGGGAATGATGGGAAGCCTGCTTTTAGTGATTCTGATGTATTAGCTGCGACGGAGGAAAGGGGAGAAACGATGGATGTAAATCTGATTTTCCGCATTGCGGCTGTGGGAATCCTGGTGTCTGTAATCTGCCAGGTACTAAAGCACAGCGGCCGGGATGAGCAGGCATTTCTCACCAGTCTGGCAGGTCTGGTTCTGGTACTGTTCTGGATGGTTCCCTACATATATGATCTGTTTGAAACCATGAAACGTTTGTTTTTGCTGTAGGAGGAGCCATGAGTATTCTTACCATAGGGGCCGCCGGTATAACGGCAGTCCTTCTTGCCGTATGGCTGAAGGGAGTCCGGGCAGAGTATGCCCTTTATATGGTGCTGGGAGCACAGATACTCTTTATGATCTGCGGTACCGGACGTCTGGAGGTGATTTTAGATGCCATGAGACGTCTGGAAGGATATATCAAAATTGATCCGGCCTATCTGGGTGCTCTTCTGAAAATGGTTGGGATCACATATGTGGCTGAGTTTGCCTCCGGAATCTGTAAGGACGCGGGCTACAGCGCTTTGGGAAATCAGATCGAGATTTTCGGAAAGCTGTCTATTCTTGGGGTAAGTATGCCTGTTTTTTTGGCTCTCTTTGAAATACTGGATCAGTTTATGGGATAGTATGGCAGAATACTGTGATTTTGCTGGATCGGGGAGGGAGAGCTGCTATGGCACAGGGAAGAAAGGCAGTAAAATATGGACGAATCGGTATAAAACTGATAGTTTTTTTGATGGCTCTGTGGATAAGCGGCAGAGGGAGCACGATAACGGCGGGCGCTTTTTATGAAAAGGAAAATTTTGAAAATAATAAAGAGACAAGTGAAGAAATGGAGATTGGACAGGCTGCTCATGATATGGGGATTTCAGAGGAGCTGGAGCAGCTGCAGAAGTATCTTGATCGATCGTTGGGAGGAAAAAACGGAACAGTGGATCTTTTATTTACGGATCTGATGAAGGCTTTTGCGTCAGGGAATCTGGGAGCGCTGGGAACAGCCATAAAAGAGGGATTCGGACAGCTTTTATTTTCACAGGTAAGGGAAGGAGCCGGGCTTTTGACTCAGGCAGCGGCTATTGGTCTTCTTGGAGCCATGTTTTCCGGGGCGGCTTCTGTTTTTAAAAACGGGCAGATCTCAGATACCGGATTTTATGTGGCATACCTTTTGCTGTTTGCCTGTCTGGCAGGCAGTTTTCTGACAAGTCTTTCCATTGCGGCAGAGGTTTTGGACCGGATTCTGGAGTTTATGGGTGTGCTGATACCGGCTTACTTTATGGCAGTGTCATTTTCAGGGGGGAGCATAACGGGAATCTGTATGTATGAGGCTATGATGGCGGCTGTCTTTTGTGTTCAGTGGCTGTCAAAGAGCGTATTTCTTACCGGAGTCAGAGTTTATGTGCTTCTGGTTTTGGGAAGCCATGTGATGAAGGAGCCGCTGCTGTCGAAAATGACCTCTTTGACAGAACAGGCAGTGGAATGGGGCATAAAAACCATGTTTGGTCTGATCTTGGGCCTCCATGTGCTGGAAGCCATGGTTCTGCCCTATGCAGACAGTGTAGGACGTTCCGGCCTTTTAAAGCTGGCAGAGGCCGTTCCGGGGCTGGGAGCCGGTGCAGGAGCGGCGGCCCGGATGGTATTAGGTTCAGGTGTATTGATCAAAAATACCATGGGAGCCGCAGGTGTGACAGTTTTGGCACTCATTGCTTTTCTTCCGGCGGCAAAGCTTCTTACACTTGCACTGTTCTATCAGGCGGCAGGAGCCATCATGCAGCCGGTGTGTGATAAGAGAATGGTTTCCTGTGTGATCGGTGTTTCCAGGGGACACAGGCTGCTGCTGAAGATTGTTTTATATTCTCTGCTTCTGTTTGTGATCGCCATTGCTGTTACCTGCAAGGCAGCGGATGTGGCCTATCTGTCTGCCTGACAGGACGGCATAGAAGGAGGGGAAGCAGAGATAAAAGGGAGGGGTTATGGCGGAGGCTCTTTTAGGCTGGGCCAGAAATATTATTTACTATATGGTCTTTCTTTCACTGGCAGAGCACCTTTTGGCCGGAAGCTCCTATGGACGATATCTGCGTTTATTTGGAGGGCTGGTTCTTGTGCTTGTTGTATTGGGGCCTTTTGGCTCATTGGGGGATTGGGAAAAACAGGTAAGCAGTCTGTTTGATCAGTTTACGTTCAGACAGGAGTCACGGGAGCTTAAAAAAGAAATTTTTGGAATGGAAGAAAAGCGTCTGGCGGGCATAACGGGGCAGTACAGGGAAAATGTGGAAAAGGAGATAACAGCATTGGTCAAGGCACAGGGAATTGTCTGCTCTCAGGTAAGCGTACAGATGGAGGAAAATAAGGAAAGTTCCTCCTACGGGAAGATTTTGGCAATTGAGATTGAAGTATCGGGGGAAGATTTTTTTGAACAGGAAGGTTTCGCACAAGAGGGGGCCGGACAGGAAGGTTCTGGACGGGAAAATATCCGGGCAGCCGGGCAGATGCTTTTATCCCCTATATCAGAAGAACGTCCGGTGAGTATCGGCCGCATTGAAATCGGGGCGGGGGAGAAAAGAGAGGATAAGGAGGGTGTGAAGCAGGAGCTTTCAGAAAGGGAGAAGCAGGCGGCAGAGACGCTAAAAGGAAAGGTAGAAACGTATTATGGGCTGGAAGGAGAAGCTGTTAAAATTAAATGGAAAAATGACTAGGGAAAAATGGCTGCTGTTTCTGCTTGCAGGTGTATTTCTCATGCTTTTATCCGTTCCGGGAGGAGAGAAAAAGACTGTAAAAGAAGATCGGCCGAAGAGCGGAGAACAGACAGCGGGGACGGAAGAACACAGTTTGGTTTCATGGGATATCAGCAGCTCTTTTTCTTCGCGCTCTTATGAAGAACGTTTGGAAAAGCGGATACGGGAACTGTTACGGTCTGTAGAGGGGGTTGGACAGGTGGATGTAATGGTAGTGTTAAAATCCACAGGCCAGAAGGTACTCAGGGTGGATCGTTCCGGCAGCAGCACGGTGACAAAGGAAACGGACTCTGCAGGCGGAAGCCGTGAGATTACAGAGAGCCAGTCGGAGGAAAGCACAGTCCTGCCTCAGTCCGGAGGCGGGTCAAACGGACCAGTGGTGGAAAAGGAATTATGTCCTGAAATTTCAGGAATCGTCGTCAGCGCCGACGGAGGAGGGAGTCCGGAGGTCTGTTCTGAAATTTCCCAGGCAATGGAAGCATTATTGGGGCTTCCGGCACATAAGATTAAAGTATTAAAGAGGGTGGAATAAAAAAGGAGTGCAGGACATGAAGATCAGGAACATGAAACAGGTAAAACAGGTCACAGCACATATGAAGGATGTAAAAATGAAACGGCTGTTCCGCAGAAACCAGATTATTATCACCACACTGGCTGTAATGATTGCTGCGGCAGGATATCTCAATTATGCAGGAAAACGCGATCTTGCCGCAGCAGGCAATATCTATGAGGCCGGGATGATGGATATTTCCGATGAAGATCTGCTGGCGGAAAATAAGGCCGCCGGTGATGACCTTTTGGAGATCGGAAGTCTGGACCAGGACCCGGATCAGGTGGAGGAAGCACTCCCCAGTGAAGGCCTGGCTCAGAAAGAAGAAGTCGGGGCAGAAGCAGCAGAGCAGCTGGCCGAGGCCGGAGAGAACATGGAAGCGGAGACAGAGCAGCTGGCTCTGGCAGAGAAAGGCGGACAGGATGCTGTTTCAGAAGCCGGAGATGCACAGGATGCCCCCGCAGGGATTGAAAATCCCGGAGAGGCAGTGCTTACCAGCGGCATGAGCGTGGCGGATTACATAGCAGGAGTTCAGTTAAGCAGGGAGCAGGTTCGAGCCAGAAATAAGGAAACCCTGATGAGCCTGATCAACAGTACCTCCATTGATGAAGCAGCCAAGCAGCAGGCCATTCAGGATATGATCCGCCTGACAGAGATTTCAGAAAAGGAAAATGCTGCGGAGACCCTTCTCATGGCAAAAGGCTTCTCCGATCCGGTAGTAAGCATTGCAGATGAAAAAGTAGATGTAGTGATCAATGCCCCCTCGATCACAGATCCGCAGAGGGCTCAGATTGAGGATATTGTGAAACGGAAAACAGAGGTGGGAGCCGACCAGATCATTATTACGCTTTTGAATATGGAGGAGTAGGAGAAAAAGAGGTTGACAGCAGTATGATCAAATAGATGTGTATAGGAAAGACAGCCTGACGGAAAGGAATTTCTGTTGGGCTTTTTTTGTGTAGATATTCGGTGCGGATGGAGAGTTATCGTTTTTTTTGAAAAGAAATATTGACAGTAACTTCAAAAACTGTATGTTAAACTTAACATAACCCACCACGCCTCTGATTTTCATGCGCAACCCGGTGGGTCTTTCTTGTTTATAGGATATTTTATTTACCAACATCTGATGGTGAAGTGTTGTCGATAAGAACTTTGCCATTTTTGCGTTAAGAGGAAAAAGAACTATTAAATGCGGCAAAATAAAAGTAAGATATTTCATAATAAAATAGATTTGTTGCCGATATTATGGTATACTTATAAAGATAGATTCGTGACTGGAAAAGTGATCGCATGAAGAATGTGAGGTAAACTATGCTTGAAAATAAATTAGGTATTACAGATTCTACAGAATTAGCAAGAATGGAAGAAAAAATCAGTAAGCAAAAAGCGCTTGAAATGTTTGAAAGTGGCTTTTTTGAGACATTAGAACTAGGTACTTATAAAAGTCTCGCGATGATCCATCAATATCTTTTTGATGAGATTTATGATTTTGCCGGTAAATTACGAAAGGTTAATATTTCAAAAGGAAATTTTAGATTTGCTCCTCTGATGTATTTGGAAGCAGCGTTACAGAGTATAGACAAAATGCCACAGTCAACTTTTGATGAAATTGTCGAAAAATATGTTGAAATGAACGTGGCTCATCCGTTCCGAGAGGGAAATGGGAGAAGTACGAGAATATGGCTTGACCTGATGTTGAAAAAAGAAATCGGCTATGTGGTTGACTGGAGCAAGGTGGATAAAGTGGATTATCTGCTTGCCATGGAGCGAAGTCCTATCAAAGATATTGAAATAAAGTTTCTTCTGAAAAATGCACTTACGAATAATGTAAATGATCGAGAAATTTATATGAAGGGCATCGATCACAGTTATTACTATGAAGGGTATTATGTGTTTAAGATGGAAAATTTGACGGACATAAAGGATTAACTTGATTAAGCGTTAGAAAAGTGGAGGAATATGGATGCAATATCGTTCAGTTAATGAAATAGCGAAAAAATGGAATGTGTCGGAACGAAGCGTTCGAAATTACTGCGCTCATGGGCGAGTAGACGGTGCGTTTCTTACCGGCAAGACCTGGAATATTCCTGAAAATGCAGAAAAGCCGGAGCGTTCCAATAAAAAGAAAGAGCAGCCGATTACCTTACTGGATATTCTGAAGGAGCAGAAGGTAAGCAAGTATTCCGGAGGCATTTACCATAAAACACAGATTGATTTAACATATAATTCCAATCATATCGAAGGCAGCAGTCTGAACCATGACCAGACCAGATATATCTTTGAAACCAACACCATCGGTGTAGAAAAAGAAGTGCTGAATGTGGATGATGTGATTGAAACAGCAAATCACTTCCGTTGCATTGATATGATTATTGATAATGCAAAAGGTGCACTTACCGAAAAGTTTATTAAAGAATTGCACAACACACTTAAAACAGGCACAAGTGATTCCAGAAAAGATTGGTTTGCTGTAGGCGATTATAAAAAGATGCCGAACGAAGTTGGCGGAATGGAAACAGCACTTCCGGAAGAAGTTGCCGATAAAATGAAAGCTCTGTTGACTGAGTACAACGGAAAAGAAGAAAAGACTTTTGAGGATATTCTGGATTTTCATGTGAAGTTTGAACGAATCCATCCGTTCCAGGATGGCAATGGCCGTGTGGGCAGATTGATTATGTTTAAGGAATGCCTGAAATATAATATCGTTCCGTTCATTATCGAAGATAATCTGAAAATGTTCTATTATCGTGGATTGAAAGAATGGAACAATGAGAAAGGTTATCTGACAGATACCTGCCTGACCGCACAGGATAAATATAAAGCGTATCTGGATTATTTTAGGATTGTGTATTAAAAGTAATTCTAAAGGTTCAAAAGTTCATTCTAAAGTATCAAATTGACACTTTGGCGATAAGCAGAAATTACACTTTGAAAAAATGATAAATGGAGAAAAAGTATATGAGTGATAAAAAAGGTGTAATATACATTCTCACAAATCCTTCTTTTCCAGATTATGTGAAAATAGGATATGCAGATGATATAGATAAGCGATTAAAACAATTAAACCGCAGTGAGTGTATTCCGTTCGCATTTCGAGTATATGCAACATATGAAGTGAACTCAAGATTGTCAGATTTGAAGTTACATGCGATTATTGATAAGCTGAATCCAGATTTACGCTCTATTGATGACTTTAACGGTCAGAAAAGAATCCGTGAATTCTACGCAATGAAGCCAGAGGAAGCGTATGCGATTTTGGAGGCAATGGCAGAAATCCATGATTGTAAAGAAAATCTGAAGTTGGTTGCTCCAAGTGATGTGGAAGTACAGGAAGAACAGTTGGCACAGGAAATTGACACAGAAAGTCATGAAAAAGCGGAGAATTTTTCTTTTACGAAATGTCAGATTCCCGTTGGAGAGGAAATTGAATATTATGATGATCCAAGCATTAAGTGCAAGATTGTCGGTGATAGAAAAGTGGAATATCAAGGGAAGGAAATGTCGCTGACAGCTGCTGCAAAACTCATATCCGGAAAGAAATATTCAATTGCAGGTCCAAGATTTTTCAAATATAAAGGCGAATGGTTAAATGATATTAGAGCTCGAATAGGATTTTAATTTTTACCAATGATGTTCCGATAATATTTTGTTATCAGAACATATGATAAACGAGAGAGGGACGTATTTAATGGCTTCCAATTTTAAATTTTTAGAAACAGAATTTCTGGTTTTGGCGAATTGTGGCAATTTATCAGAGCAGTATTGTTACGCAGATCCAAACTCGTGTTTGATGAAACTGGGAATGATTGGAGATACTATCGTAAATTTGATGTTTGCATACGATAAGATTCCTGTTCTCTATGATAACTCTGCAGTGAATCGAATCAATGTATTATCTTCGGAAGGTCTCTTAACAAGAGATTTGACTGATATTTTGCATGACTTCGTAAAGTAAGAAATAAAGCTGTTCATGAAAATTATGCTGAAAGCTCAGATTGTCCTGTTTTCTTACAGATGACATATAGTTTGTCCGAATGGTTTATGCAGACTTATGGTGACTGGAATTATTAGCATCAAGACTTTGTTATGCCTGTAAGGAAGAAAGGAAAACAGAGAAGATTGTTGTTTTCAATAAAACTCAGGAAGAAGAAAAAGAAGAAGAGCTTACAAAAGCTACAATTGATGTGCTGAACAGGTAGATAAGAAAGTCCGTCTGAAACAGGCAAATGAAATGGTAAGTCAATGTCAGAAGTCTGAGGCTGAAACTCGTTATACGATTGATGAACAGCTATGTACAGCTACGTCAGGTTGGCTGGGAAGCCAATACTCAGGAAATCCGCTATTCAAAAGTACGTGGGGAGAGTTTAAGGCTCTGTTTACATTTGCAATATATCATGGGTCACGCAGACATCAGTGTAACCTTGAACACTTACACCCATGTGAATTTTGATGATGCAAAGGAAGAAGTATATCGGATAGCGAATAGTTAAAAAAGCCCGTTGGTAAGGACGCTTGCTTTACCAACGGATTTACCAAGATTGCAGGGAAAAACACAAGAAAATACGAGAAGATTTGAGAAGATACCTTGAAAAGAAAGGAAAACTCAAAAGTCGGAAAACCCTGAAATATCAAGCGTTTGAGAAGAAATACTGGACTTAAATGGAGATATAAAAAGATGATTAAAGTACTATTTATTTGCCACGGCAATATCTGCCGTTCTCCTCTTGCCCACCTGTACTTCCAGGATTTTGTGAAGAAGCAGGGGCTTGCGGATAAATTTTATGTGGATTCAGCAGCTACTTCCTATGAAGAAATCGGCAATCCGGTTCATCCGGGTTCCAGAAGGAAGCTGGCAGAGGCCGGAATTTCCTGTGCCGGGAAGTATGCCCGTCATATGGAAAAACAAGATTATACAGAGTTTGATTATTTAATCGGGATGGATCGTGCCAATATTCGCAACATGACAAGGATTGCAGGCGGAGATCCTGATAGGAAAATTTATAAAATGATGGAGTTTTCAGAAAGTGGCTGGAAACAGGCGGCAGCGGGAATTCGAAATCCAGAACAGGCGCGGGATGTGGCAGACCCCTGGTATACGGGAAATTTTGATGAGACCTGGAATGATGTGGTAGAGGGATGTGCTGGATTTTTAGAGTTTTTGAAGGCGAGAGGAGAAGTGTAAGAGGGATTAGCGCAGAGTAGGAAAATTGAATGAGTTTTTTGCCATGCTGCAAAAGTGAAAGCCCCGGCGGGAAAGGAATAAAGGAAACTGTAATATCTTTCCTTTGCTCTTTTCTGCCGAGGCTTTTCGTGTACAGGCATTTTTTGCCGAAGGTTAGTTTTTTAGAAAATGGTATTATCCGCAACGAATGAATCAGCCGTCAATCTGAATATATTTCGGAACTTCTTCCACAGGCTTCGGTGCCTCTTTGGGGAATTGGAGTTTCAGGATGCCATTCTCAAAGGAAGCTTTGATATCCTCGTGTTTTAAATCCTCGCCGACATAAAAGCTTCTTTTGCAGGATCCGGTATAGCGTTCCTGACGGATTAGCTTGCCATTGGCATCTTTTTGTTCTTTGTTATCGTTGTGGGTAGCGCAGATAGTTAAATAACCATCTTTCAGCTCAGCCTGAATCTCTTCTTTCTTAAATCCTGGAAGTTCCATTTCCATAAGATAGTTGGTTCCGTCATCTTTGACATCTGTGCGCATCAAATCGCTGGTGGTGCGGGCTGCAGGGGCCGTAAAGAAAGAATCATTGAAAAAGTCATCAAATAAATCGTATCCGTAATTTTTTCTGGTTGATGGTGTAAATAACATAATTTTTTCCTCCTTTATTATGAGCGCCGCTTCGAACCGGTGTATCGGTGGAAGTTTTGTTTGATTTGTTTTATTTGTTATGCATGTAATATAACACAACTATTAGCACTCGTCAATATAGAGTGCTAATAGTTCACGGATTTTTCACATTTTTATTAGAAATTTAGATTTTTTTAAAACCAAAATGGGAAATATCTGTTATAATTTTTAGGATAACGAAGGGAATTTTTTGGAAGGCTTTTTAAGAATTAAAAACTAGGAGCAGTCGGTCTGAGTGTTGTGAGGTGGGGAAATAAAAATCAGGTCGGAGTCAGACTGAGAACGAAGGGAAAAACAGATAAGGAGAAAATCAGATCGGGATAAAACCAGAAAGATACAAAAGCCACAAAAATTAAGAATCAGAAAGGTGTGAAAGCTGATTTAAGGGAGAAGCCAGATCAAAAGCAAAACCAGAAAGATATGAAATCTGGCTCAGGACAAAGGATAAAAATATAAAAGCCAGAAAAAAGACAAGGGCCAGAGAGATGCAAAAGCTGGATAAGGGAAAAATGTTGGAAAGAATGGCAAAATTAGAAAGATGTAAAAGACGCAAAAGCCGGAAAAAGGGTAAGAACCAGAAAAACTGTGAAATCTGGCTCAGGACAAACCAAAATCAGATTCGATGAGATAAATGAGAATATTTGACAGAACAGGGAGTGAGACAGGAAATATGATAAGAAATGTAACTTTGGAAGAGATTTCTGACGGCAGGCTGTATGGTCTGAATGATATGGTTAAGGCAGGCTGTGATGACTGCCAGGGGTGCTTTGCCTGCTGCTGCGGTATGGGAAGCTCGATTGTGCTGGATCCGTATGATATGCACCGCCTGACACGTGGTCTGGGACAAACAGCAGCACAACTGCTGGCGGATAAGCTGGAGCTGAACGTGGTGGATGGAATTGTGCAGCCGAATATCAGGATGGGCGGAGAATATGATGGACGTTGCGGGTTTTTAAATGCAGGAGGACGGTGCAGCATTCATCCTTACCGCCCTGGAATTTGCCGTTTGTTTCCTCTGGGACGTTATTATGATGAGGATGGTTCCTTTCAGTATTTTTTGCAGACTCATGAGTGCCGGAAGGAAAAACGCACCAAGGTGAAGGTGCGTCGCTGGATCGATACTCCTGATGCAGCAAGATATGATGCTTTTGTGAAGGACTGGCATGGATTTTTAAAGCTTCTTCAGGGTAAACTGACGGATAAGAATGCGAAATCCATTAGTATGATGGTATTGCAGCAGTTTTATTTGACACCGTATGGGGAAGAAATGGAACCGGAGGATGGTTTTTATCCGGGATTTTATGAGCGCCTGAAGCAGGCGAAAAGTTTGGTGGAGGAAGGATGTGTGTAACATGGAGCATATAAAAACAGGACTGGTTCTGGAAGGCGGCGGAATGCGAGGCATTTATACAGCAGGTGTGCTGGATGTATTTCTGGATCAGAATATGATGTTTGACGGTGTGATTGGCGTTTCTGCAGGTGCAATTCATGGCTGTTCCTTTGTTTCCAGGCAGAAGGGCCGCAGCATTCGTTATTACAAGAAGTATTGTCAGGATAAACGTTTTATGAGCTTTCGAAATTTGTTTCTGACTGGTGATATTGCCGGAGAACAGTTCTGCTATCACGATTTGCCTGAGAAGCTGGATCCGTATGATTATAAGACTTTCAGTGAAAGTAAAACGGAGTTCTATGTGACCTGCAGCAATTTGGAGACAGGAAAGGCAGAGTATTTGCGCATTACGGATATGAAAAAGCAGATTGATTTCATGCGTGCCTCGGCATCTCTTCCTTATGTGTCAAGAATTGTAGAGAAGGATGGAATGAAGCTGTTAGATGGCGGATGCTGTGACAGTATTCCGGTAGAGGCATTTCGAAAAATGGGCTTTTTGAAGTCTGTGGTGGTTTTGACCCGTCACAAAGGATATGTGAAGGAACCGGAGCAGATGGCGATGGCAAAGGTGTATTATCACAAATACCCGGAGTTTGTGAGGGCTCTGGAAAACAGACATCTTGTGTATAATGAAACTGTTCAGGAGATTGAAAAGCTGGAAGCAGAGGGAGAGATTTTTGTGGTGCGCCCCAGCAGGGAGCTGACTATTGGGCGGACAGAATCGGATCCGGCCAAGCTTCAGGAGGTTTATGATATTGGGCGGCGTGATGCTCTGTGCCGGATGCGGGATTTGAAGCTTTGGCTTGAAAAAAATGATTCTGCGCATATGGAGAAAAAATCGGAGTAGCAGAAGGCAGCCCAGAGCGCCAAAATGAAAAGCTAGAGTAGCAGAGACAGCGGCCCAGAGTGCTAAAAGAAAAAACCAGAACATGAGAAGCGGCAATTCAGAGCACCAAAATGAAAAGCCAGAGCATCAGAAGCAGCAGCCCAGAGCGCTAAAAGAAAAAACCAAAACACGAGAAGCAGCAATTTAGTGTGCCAGAGGTAAACGTAAGAGTACCAGAAGCAAACCTCCAAATCACCAGAAATAGTAACCCAGAATACCAGAGGCGAAAAAGGAACTGTACAAAAGTAAAAAGCATCAAAAGAAAGATAAGCAGATTTTTTGCGTAAGCAGATATCAGGAAGGAGAAGCAGGGATGGGACATCTTACATCAAGAGATGCATATCGGAATTTAAGTGATCGGATTAACTGGTTCACGCAAGGGGCTCCGGAATCGGAGACGCTTTATAAGATTCTTCAGGTACTGTATACAGAAAAAGAAGCAAAGTGGGTGGCGCTTTTGCCGGTCCGCCCGTTTACTCTGAAGAAAGCGGCAAGAGTGTGGGGGACAACGGAGGCGAAAGCGGAGAAGCTTCTGGATCACCTTTGCAATAAGGCTCTTCTGGTTGATTCCTGGCATAATGGGAAGCGTAAATTTGTAATGCCGCCGCCTATGGCCGGTTTTATTGAATTTGCTCTGATGAGAACCCGGGGAGACATTGATCAGAAATATCTGGCAGAGCTGTATTACCAGTATATGAATGTGGAGGAGGACTTTATAAAGGATCTGTTTTATGCCACGGAAACGAAGCTGGGCCGGGTTTTTGTTCAGGAACCGGTGCTTCTGAATGACAAGGCAAACCATATTTTGGATTATGAGCGGGCAACGCATATTGTCAGAGAGGCAGAATATATCGGGCTGGGGCTTTGCTATTGCCGTCATAAAATGTTTCATGCCGGTCATCCCTGTGAGATTGACGCGCCCTGGGATGTGTGCCTGACCTTCGATAATGTGGCCCGGTCTCTGGCGGAGCATGGAGATTATGCCCGTTTGATTTCCAAGGAAGAAGCCCTGGATGCCCTGGAACGATCTTATGCCAGCAATCTGGTTCAGATTGGTGAAAATGTGCGGGAGCATCCTTCTTTTATCTGCAATTGCTGCGGATGCTGCTGTGAGGCTCTGCAGGCAGCCAGACATTTCAGCCCTATGCAGCCGGTTGCAACGACGGGATTTATTCCGGAATTTTCTGAGGAAAGATGTGTGGGCTGCGGAAAGTGCGCCAGGGTTTGTCCTGTGCTGGCTGTTTCTATGAAAGAAGGGGAAAATGGAAAGAAAAAGGCAGTTCTGGATCCGGACATCTGCCTGGGCTGCGGAGTCTGTGCCCGCAACTGCAGTGTGAAGGCAATCACGATGAAGCGGCGCATCCAACAGGTAATAACGCCGGTAAACAGCACGCATCGGTTTGTGCTTCAGGCGATTGAAAAGGGAACTCTGGCAAATCTGATTTTTGATAATCAGGCCTTTGCAAATCACAGAGCGCTGGCAGCAGCCTTAAGCGCGATTTTGGAGCTTTCTCCGGTAAAGCAGGCATTGGCCAGCAAGCAGCTGAAATCGGTATATCTGGATCGGCTGCTGTCCATGCAGGAGGAGAGAAAGCAGAAGAAGCGGGATGCGCAAAGAAATAAATAAAGGATAAGGCAGGAATACAAAGGATGGAACAGGAACATGATTTAACACAGGGGAGCCTGGTGAGAACCGTGGTGGTTTTTGCCATTCCGTTTTTGCTTGCAAATCTGATTCAGGCATTTTATGGAGCAGCAGATTTGATGGTAGTTGGCTGGTACTGCGGGAGGGATGCGGTGGCAGCTGTTTCTACGGGTACACAGGTGACACAAATTATTACCAGTATGATTACGGGCCTGACTCTCAGCAGTACGGTTCTGGTAGGAAATTATACTGGGCAGAAACGGCCGGAGGAGGTAAAGAAAATCATTGGAACCAGCTTTTGTCTCTTTGCCGGAGCAGGGGTGGTGCTTTCGGTTTTGCTGTTTTTGTTTTGTCCGTGGATCCTCACAGCGCTTCAAACGCCAGAAGAGGCTTATGAGCTGGCCGGACAGTATGTACAGGTCTGCGCCTGCGGAGTGGTTTTTATTTGCGGATACAATGCCATCAGCGCTGTGCTGCGGGGCTGCGGAGATTCAAAAAGTCCGCTTTTGTTTGTGGCAGTTGCAGGGTGCATGAATGTTGTAGGGGATATTGTCCTGGTAAAATATTTTCATATGGGTGTTCGGGGAACTGCTTTTGCTACTATTTTTTCTCAGGGCTTTAGCATGGTCTGCGCGGCTTTGTATCTGAATAAGCGGAATTTTATTTTTCAGTTTCGTTTGAAGAATTTTCGGATGGATCGGGGAAAGGCTGGAGAACTGATAAAAGTAGGAATACCGATTTCTTTTCAGGAATGCATGGTGCGCCTGTCCTTCCTCTATCTGACCTCGGTGACCAATGCGCTGGGAGTGGCAGCTTCTTCAGCAGTTGGAATTGCAGGAAAATACGATGTATTTGCCATGCTTCCGGCTACATCGGCGGCCAGCGCTCTGGCTTCGATTGTGGCACAGAATTATGGAGCCAGGAAATATGATCGGATGAACCGGGCGCTGTGGATTGCTATTTTGGCGGCTGCGCCGTTTTCTCTGGCATTTTTCCTGTGGGCGCAGATTTCCCCTGAAACCATGATTGGGGTCTTTTCAAAGGATACGTCGATTCTTGAAGCAGGAATTCCATTTTTCAGAACCTGCAGCTTTGATTATCTGGCTGTGCTGTTTATTTTTTCTATGAATGGATATTTAAACGGACGGGGAAAAACAATTTTTACCATGATTAGCTGTTGCTTTGGAGCCCTGGCTCTTCGCATTCCTCTGCTGGTTCTGGCATGCCGTCTTATGCCGGACAGTTTGGGAATCATCGGTGCAGTAGCGCCGACGGTGTCTGCTGTGATGGCTGTTTATACCTGCATTTATGTACTGCGGTGCAGAAATGTGACCAGAGTGTGATCAATCGTTCAGATAATAAGACCTATAGTATTTTGCTATAGGTCTTATTATTAATATAGTATTTGACTAATAGATGAAAATGATGCATACTGAGGTCAGAACAAAGAGAACAGTTCCTGGAAAAAGGAGAGATAGAAATGGTAAAACTGTATGAAGGCGGCGCTTATCTGGTTCATGGAACTCATTTGGTTCCAGAGAAGGAGGCAGAAAAGGTTGCGGCTCTGACTGGAAAAAAGGCAGATAAAGAGGAAGCAAGAAAAGGGACAATGGCATACTCAATTCTGGAGGCTCATAACACTTCCGGAAATATGGAAAACCTGAAGGTAAAATTTGATGCAATGACATCCCATGATATTACCTTTGTGGGAATTATTCAGACAGCAAAGGCATCTGGCATGGAAAAGTTTCCCTTGCCCTATGTTTTGACCAACTGTCACAATTCTCTGTGCGCAGTTGGCGGAACCATCAATGAGGATGATCATGTATTTGGACTTTCTGCATGTAAGAAGTATGGCGGTATTTTTGTTCCTCCACATATTGCCGTTATTCATCAGTACATGCGTGAGATGATGGCCGGATGCGGAAAAATGATTCTTGGTTCCGACAGTCATACCCGTTACGGAGCTCTGGGAACAATGGCAATCGGGGAAGGCGGCGGCGAACTGGTAAAGCAGCTGCTTTGTGATACCTATGATATTAAATATCCAGGTGTGGTTGCTGTTTATCTGGAGGGAGCCCCAAATCCGGGCGTGGGACCTCAGGATATTGCGCTGGCTATTATTGGAGCTGTTTACAAATGTGGCTATGTGAAAAATAAGGTGATGGAATTTGTGGGACCAGGCGTTGCTTCTATGACCACGGATTTCAGAAACGGCGTGGATGTGATGACAACGGAAACCACCTGTCTGTCTTCTATCTGGAGAACGGATGAGGATACAAAGGCATTTCTTACCATGCATGGAAGAGGAGAGGATTACAGGGAACTGAATCCGGCGGATGTGGCATATTATGACGGTGTGGTGTATGTGGATTTAAGCACAGTGAAGCCTATGATCGCCATGCCCTTCCATCCCAGCAATACCTATGAGATTGAAGAGCTGAATGCAAATCTGGGTGATATTTTGAGAAGCATTGAGAAAGAGGCGGCAAAGCTGACTGGAGATGCAGATCTTGATTTCAGCCTGACTGATAAAATAGAAAACGGCAGGCTGCGGGCAACGCAGGGAATTATTGCAGGCTGTGCAGGTGGAAACTATACAAATGTAATGGAGGCAGCCCATATTTTACAGGGAAAAAGCTGTGGGGCAGATGAGTTTGCTCTTTCTGTATATCCCTCCTCTCAGCCAGTATATATTGATTTGGTGAGAAAGGGCGCGATTGCAGATTTGATGGCAGCAGGCGCAGTTTTAAAGACAGCTTTCTGCGGACCCTGCTTCGGTGCAGGAGATACGCCGGCCAACAATGGCTTTTCTATTCGCCATACTACCAGAAACTTCCCCAACAGAGAAGGTTCTAAGCCTGGTGCAGGACAGATGGCGGCAGTAGCCCTGATGGATGCCCGTTCGATTGCGGCAACGGCAGCTAACGGAGGTATTCTGACACCTGCAACAGCAGTTGTGGATGATTATCAGGTGCCGGAGTATCGTTTTGATGACAGCGTGTACCGTGCAAGAGTTTATCAGGGCTACCAGAAGGAGGATGAAAATGCCAGTCTGGTTTACGGCCCTAATATCAAGGACTGGCCGGAAATGAGTCCCCTGGCAGACAATATTTTACTGAAGGTCTGCTCAAAAATCATGGATCCGGTAACAACAACCGATGAACTGATTCCTTCTGGTGAGACCTCCTCCTACCGCTCCAATCCTCTGGGCCTGGCTGAATTTGCCCTGTCCAGAAGGGATCCGGAGTATGTGGGAAGAAGCAAGGAAGCAGACAGGATTGAAAAAGCCAGAAGAGCAGGTCAGTGTCCTTGTGAAGCAGAGCCTAAACTGCAGCAGGTATTTGATAAAATCCGCACCATTGCAGGCCAGGAAAATGTGAAGGCCAGTGAGACAGAGGTGGGCAGTATGATTTACGCAGTTCGTCCGGGAGACGGCTCTGCCCGGGAGCAGGCGGCCAGCTGTCAGCGTGTACTGGGCGGTCTTGCAAATATCTGCGAAGAATACGCAACGAAGCGTTATCGCTCCAATGTGATGAACTGGGGCATGATTCCTTTCCAGATGAAGGAAAAACCGGATGCCTTTGAAGTGGGCAGTTATATCTACGTGCCTGGTATTCGGGATGCTTTAAGCGGTGACGGAAAGAATATTACAGCTTATGTGATTGGTGAAGAGATAAAAGAGCTTCAACTTTATCTCTCAGATATGACACCGGAGGAAAAAGAAATTGTTAAAGCCGGATGTCTGATTAATTACAATAGAAACAGATAGACTTCCCCAAATTCAGCCTTTCTGTTACTATAGATAAACTCCATATATTAGTTTTATCTGAAAAAAGACAGCCGAAAAATCTTTGCAGCGCTTATTTGTGCTGACATAGATTTTCGGCTGTCTTACTTGATTAAATTCCATATTTTTCCCATAGCTTTTTTTGAACAGTCTCAATAAACTGCAGACCCGTTACCACATGGGGCTCCGGCAGAGTTGTTACTTTTTTCAGATCCTTTGTCATAATTCCGCTTTCTACCGTTTGAATGGTAATTTTTTGCAGACAGGCGCCGAATTCCTGCAGGGGCTGGTTTCTGTCCAGCTCACCTCGTTTTTCCAAGGCATTTGCCCAGGCCATGATAATAGCCAGCGGGTTGGTGGAAGCTACGCCGCCTTCCAGATACTGGTAATAGTGGCGTCGAACAGTGCCATGAGCCGCCTCGTATTCATAGCAGCCGTCAGGAGAAACGAGAACTGACGTCATCATGGCGGCAGAGCCGTAGGCTGTTGCCAGCATATCGCTCATAACATCTCCGTCATAGTTTTGGCATGCCCATACATAGCCGCCAGGGCTTTTGCCTGCCCGAGATACGGCATCGTCAATTAGACAATAGGAATAGCTAATGCCGGCAGCTTCGAATTTTTCCATAAACTCTTCCATAAAAATCTGCTTGAATATTTCCCGAAAATTTCGGTCATATACCTTGGAAATGGTATCCTTGGCGGAAAAAATAAGATCCTGCTTTTGTTCCAGGGCATAAGACATGCAGCAGCGGGCAAAGCTTTGGATGGATTGATCCAGGTTGTGGACTTCCAGATCAAAATACTATTCTTTTAAATCAACAAAGGGCAGAATCAGCTTCTCCTTTGTTTCCGTCCTGAATCGTTATACCAGATTTTTCTTTTCCCAGTGGCCGGTGCGGTACCAGAGATAGGAAATGATGTAGTTCATTCCCCAGCCGAGCGGTACAGCATACCACACAAATTCAATTCCCCAGACAGGAGAGCAAAGCTGTGCGACAGCAACCCGGATGGAGAGATTGACAAGATTTGCAGCCATATAAACGCCCACATCTCCTGCACCCCGCAGAACGCCATCGGTTGAGGCCTTAAAGCCCAGAAAGCAGAAGAAAAAGCCGATAAAGCGAAGGTAACTGGCTCCGGTGGAATAGGCTACAGGGGACGATTCCACATTAAGAAAGGCAGAGAGGATGGGACGGTAAAACAGCTGGGTGGCGATTAAAAGGATGGCACTGAAGGAAAGAATGATGAGGTACGAGGTCCGATACCCCTGACGGACTCGTTCCTTCTGGCCTGCACCCAGATTCTGGGCTGTAAAGGTGGAGACAGCGTTTCCAGTGGCTATCATTGGCACAATTGCCAGGGATTCCAGGCGCATACCGGCAGAGTATCCGGCCAGTGCGGAGGAGCCAAAACGGTTTACTGCAGACTGGGTCAGCAGGATACCGATGCTGACAATAGACTGCTGAACGATGGAGGGGATGGCAATTTTTGTTCCATTCGTCAGCATAGAGCAATCAAAGAGCGGGATTCTGCCTTCTGTATGAAAGGTGCCAAGAAAACGCAGCAGGATCAGGAAAGAAAGCAGAGAGGAAATTCCCTGGGCAAGGACAGTAGCAATTGCCACGCCTTCCACTCCCATTCCCAGTTTTAAAACCATAAACAGATCCAGAAATACATTTAATACAGAGGAAAAGATCAGAAGAGCCAGAGGAATAACAGATTTTCCCAGTGCATTAAAATTGGCGGAAAGCACATTGTACATAAACATAAAGGGCAGTCCGCAAAAATAGATCTGCAGATAAAGGACAGCATCGCTGAAAATATCTTCCGGTGTTTTTAACAGCCGCATGACAGTTGGATTAAACAGAAAACCAAAGCAGGCAAGGAGGGAGCTGAGAACCAGAAAGGTAATCAAAAAGGTGGCAATGGAGGTTTTCATTTCCCGGAGTTTTCCTGCGCCCAGATACTGGCTGGTCAGCACGGAGGCACCGATTCCGCCACCAATAGCAATCATGATAAATACATTGGTAAAGGAATAGGAGGCTCCCACGGCTGCCAGGGCATTTTCTCCCACAAAACGTCCGACAATGATAGAGTCAGCCATATTATAGAATTGCTGAAACAAGTTTCCAATAATCATAGGAAGAGCAAAGACAATAAGAGCCCGTCCCGGGGTGTCTGTAAGCAGAGGCTGCTTTTTATTCATAAGTTTCAATCTCCTTTTAAAATTTGATGGAGAGGGCTTAAGCCTCAGCCGTGGGAAACTGTTCCTTCAGAATCCGGATGAACAGTTGATCTGCTTTGGACAGAAAGCCGTCGCCAAGGGTGGCAATGCACATATCCCATCCGGCCCCGTATGCCTGATCGATACAGAGACGTGCTGGCTGAAGCTGACCGGAATGAATTCGGGAATACTGTTCTGGTACAAGCATGACTCCCATTCCGCGGGCCGCAAGAAGCTGGGCAGTTTCAAAGCTTCTCAGAGTGAGAACAGTTTGGGGGCGGGAAATTCCTGCACGCAGAAGAACCTCATCTGTAATCTGACGAATGCGCTGAGTCTGGTGAAGCATCAGGAAAGGCTCTCTGGCGAGAAGCTTCAGATCCAGAACAGGATAGGGGTAGCCTTCCTGAAAAACGGCTTTTTGGAGCAGTGGATGATCCGGTGACAGAACGAGGATAAAAGGATCTCTGCTCAGAAGCTCATAGCGAAGCGCGGATAAAGAGCTCCTTTCCGGCGGCGCATGCATAACGGCAAAATCAAGTTTTCCTGCCAGAAGCTGCTGCTCCAGAGCAGCGGTGTTTTCTTCGTGGATGGTAATCTCTACATGAGGGCAGATATTTTTGTAGGCAGGAAGAACCCGGGGAAGTACAAGGGTGCCCAGGTGGTTGGTAATGCCGATGTGGATATGTCCTGTTTTCAGATTATTGATATCGCTGATTTCCAGCTGAAAATCCTCATACATTTTTAAAACCTGGACAGCCATATGGTAATAGCGCTCACCGGCAAAGGTAAGGGTAAGTCCTGTTGTTGTTCTGTGAAACAAGGGCATACCAATACTCTCTTCAATTCGCTGAATAGACTGGCTTAAAGATGGCTGAGCCATAAATAATTTTTTTGCGGCTTTGGATATATTGTGCTCATCGGCCACTGTTTTTACATACAGTAATTCTTTCGTTGTCATGGGAATTCTCCTTCCTGGTGTAATTATAATACGAAATGCGAAAAAAGTCATCTTCATACGAAACTGGACATTGACTTGTGGAGAGACTCTGAGTATGATAATAAAAGTCTGCTGGATTTATTTGAGGGTTTATCCGCTGATTGGAAAAAAGCGATAACCTGAACGGTAAAAAAGCTGAGAGAATCCAGAACACGGGAAGAGGGAGGAATGAGGAAAATGAACAGCATGAAATCAGAAAAGAATGGGAAAATCTGGTTTCTGAAGGGAATGAAGCACGGAATTCCCATTGGCCTGGGGTATTTTGCAGTATCCTTTACCCTGGGAATTGCTTCAAAAAAGGCAGGGCTGTCTGCATTTCAGGCAGCAGTGATGTCGGCGGCTATGATGGCTTCAGCCGGTCAGTTTGCAGGAATTGGTATGATTGCGGCGGGAGCCGGTTATTTGGAAATGGCAGTAACAACTCTGGTGGTAAATATGCGGTATCTGCTAATGTCCAGTGCCCTTTCTCAGAAGGTGCGGCGGGATGTGCCCTTTTATCACAGATTTTTGATGGCTTATGAGGTGACGGATGAGATTTTTGGCATTGCCGTGTCGGTTCCTGAAAAGCTGCATCCTGCTTATATGTACGGAGCTGTAGCTGTAGCAGGACCGGGATGGGTATTGGGAACCTTTCTGGGAGCCGTTATTGGTATGATTCTTCCGGAAAGAGTCATGAGCGCCCTGAATGTAGCTCTTTATGGGATGTTCATGGCAGTTGTGATTCCGCCCTCCAGGAAAAACAGGGTAATTGCAGGAGTAGTAGCTGTTTCTATGATTTGTAGTACAATGTTTTCTATCATACCGGGAATTCGAGAAATATCGTCCGGCTTTCAGATGATTCTTTTAACAGTACTGCTGGCCGGAGGAGCAGCGGTGCTGTTTCCAGTAAAAGAGGAGAAGGAGGATACAGACTATGAGCGCTAATATTCCTGTAAGCATTCTTGTAATGTTTCTGACGATTTATGGGGTGCGGGTACTACCTCTTACTCTCTTGAAAAAAGAAATAAAAAGTCCGTTTATCCGTTCTTTTTTATATTATGTACCCTATGTTAGTCTGTCTGTCATGACTTTTCCAGCCATTTTATCAGCCACAGCTGATGTGCGGTCTGGTCTTGCAGGTTTTGCTGCAGCTGTGATTTTTGCGTGGTTGGATGGCAATCTGTTTCGAGTATCTCTTGGAGCCTGTGCTGCAGTTTATCTGGTAGAGCTGTTTTTGTAAAATACCCAAAAGGAGGTAAAGAAGCGTGAGTGGAATTCTGGCTGTACTGACTAAGGCAGCTGCGTTTATCCTGATTATCGTTATGGGATATGTACTAAAGCGAAAGGGCTTTTTTCATCTGGATGATTTTTATCTGATTTCTAAAATTGTGATCCGGATTACCCTGCCCTGTGCAATTATTTCTAACTTCAGCAATATTACCATGGATCGTTCCCTGTTGTTTTTGTGTCTGCTGGGAATTATTTGCAATATTGTTATGGTAAGCATCGGATACGTAACGAATCTGCACCGGGACGGGGAGAGAAAGGCCTTTGATATGATTAACCTGTCCGGATACAATATTGGAAATTTTACTCTTCCCTTTGTCCAGAGTTTTCTGGGCCCGGTGGGGTTTGCAGCAACCAGTCTGTTTGATGCTGGAAATGCGGTCATGTGTACGGGGGTAACCTATACGTTGGCTTCGATGGTCAAGGGAACCGGTGAAAAAGCTTCGGTAAGAAATATTGTAAAGAGCTTGCTGTCCTCCCTGCCCTTTGATGCCTATGTGATTATGACAATGCTTGCCATGCTGGAGCTTTCTCTTCCGGATGTGATTGTTTCTTTCGCTGCTACGGTGGGAGCCTCCAATGCCTTTCTGGCCCTTTTGATGATTGGAATCGGATTTGAAATTCGTCTGGGACGTGACAAGCTTTTTTGGATTTTCCGTCTGATGGCTCTGCGGTACGGAGTTGCCCTTGCGTTTTCTTTGGCAGGATTTTATCTGCTGCCCTTTGAACTGGAGGTTCGTCAGGCTATGGCTATTGCAGCCTTTGGCCCGGTTTCCTCTGTGGCAACAGCCTTTACCGGAAGGCTGGGCGGAGATGTGGAAATGTCCAGTGCAGTCAACTCCATGTCGATTGTTTTGAGTATGGCGGCTATTACAGTAACTTTAATTCTGGTTCTGTAATGTCCGCTGTAAGCGGGCAAGAAGATACATGGCTGAACGATGGCGTAATATCTTGATATTCAAAGGATTTCATTGACAAAAAAGGAAAAGGAATATATAATGCACTCAGCACAGGGGGAAAAACTGTGCGGGAAATCAATAGGTTCCAGAGTCAAATGAGGAGGAAAAGAATTATGGCAGCAGTAAAGAAAGTAGCTGACAAAGCAGTAGAGGGAAATGCAGTTGCTGAGAAGGAAACTGAGAAGACAACAGTAGCTTCCAAGACAGTAAAGAAACCGGCAGAGAAGAAAGCAGCAGCGCCGAAAAAGACGACTGCAGCAAAGACTCCGGCAGCAGAAAAGACCCAGGCTGCAGAAAAAGCTCCGGCTGCAAAGAAAACTCCAGCAAAAAAAGCTGAGCCGAAGGCAACGGTTGTTATTGAGTATGGCGAGAATCAGATTGTTGCAAAGGAAGTACTGGATGCAGCAACCAAGGCATACAAGGCCAACCACAGAGGCGTTACCATCAAGACCATTGAAGTTTATATCCAACCTGAAAATAATGTGGCTTACTATGTCGTAAACGGAGAAGGTTCCGACGATTTCAAGGTTTCCCTGTAATCGAACGGATTTGATAAAAGTGTAATGACGAAAAAGGCTGTGCGTCTGCTGAGACAGATGCGCGGCTTTTTTTCTGCATGAAAAATACTCTTATAAAAGTTTTTCGCCTGCAGAGAGTTGATTCTGTTGCAGATAGGGTATTTACAGGAAATGACCGGACCGATATAATGAAAAAATGGAACCGTCCAGCCATGCATTTTCCTGCCTGCTTAAAGTGGATAAGAAGCGCCGGGCTGAAGGGTTACGAAAAAAGCAAGAAAAATAAGAGAAACCTGGGAGATAGTGATGGCTGGAAAGAAGAATCGGGACAGAACCGAGAAAACGGTATGCAGGGAAAATGGAAAAGCCATGGAGATGGTTATAGAGACAGAATCAGCACAGGAAGAAAAGCAGCAGATTCCTGGGAACGAGTCGGCCAATGCTGATAAAAAAAAGCAGGAGGAAAGAGAAGCAGAATTGCCGGAGGCTTTTTTGAAACGGATGAAGGAGCTTCTGGGAGAGGAGTTTCCGGCATTTCTTGAAAGTTATGAGGCAGAGCGGGTACAGGGGCTGAGGTGGAATCCCTTGAAGGGGGAACCATCCAGTCTGTCCCTTCGCTATGGAAAGCGGTTTGGTCTTTCTCCTGTGAGCTGGTGTGCGGAGGGGAATTACTATGACCAGAAAACCAGACCGGGAAAGCATGTTCTCCATGAAGCAGGAATTTATTATATTCAGGAGCCCAGCGCTATGGCAGTTACGGTGCTTCTGGATCCGCAGCCAGGAGAACGGATTTTGGATCTGTGCGCGGCGCCAGGGGGAAAGACCACCCACATTGCCGGACGTATGAGAAATCAAGGTCTTCTGGTGAGCAATGAGATTCATCCGGCACGGGCAAAAATTTTATCAAGAAATGTGGAGCGGATGGGAATTGGAAACTGTGTAGTCACCAATGAGGATTCGGGACGTCTGCGTCTTTACTTTCCAGAGTTTTTTGATCGAATTGTCGTGGATGCTCCCTGTTCCGGAGAGGGAATGTTCCGCAAGGATGAGTTGGCCCGCAGCCAGTGGAGTCCGGAAAATGTACTTCACTGTGCCAAACGCCAGCAGGAAATTTTGGACAATGCGGCTGCTATGTTAAAGCCTGGCGGACGTCTGGTTTATTCAACCTGTACCTTCGCCCCTGAGGAGGACGAACAGGCAGTTGAAAGATTTTTGCAGGAGCACAGAGATTTTTCTATAGAAAAGCCGGAATGTGCCGCTGCTTTGGAGGGGCTTTCTCACGGAAGGCCAGAATGGAGTCAGACAAATATGACTGGTTTGGCGGATACTTTCCGAATCTGGCCGCATAAATGTGAGGGAGAAGGTCATTATCTGGCCTGTCTGAAAAAGGCAGGGGCTAATTTCGGGGAAGCCTGTCAGGAGCTGACAGAGGCGGATAGTCGGAAAAAAGAAAAGAAGAAAGATCGTGGCAGTCAGAATGGAAAAAAGAAAGGTTCAGGGGAAACGGCAAGAGAAAACCAGGCTTTACTGCAGGTGATGTTTCAGGAGCTGTTTACCCGGCAGGAGGCACAAACCTGGAGAGAATCCTGCAGTACAGAACGGCTGGTTTCCTATGGGGATCAGATATATCTGCTTCCGGCGGGAATTCCAGATTTGTCAGGGCTTAGGGTTTTAAGACCAGGGCTTCATCTTGCCACAGGCAAGAAAAACAGGCTGGAACCCTCCCATGCTTTGGCTCTTTTCCTGGATCCAGACACAGTGAACCAAAGCGTAGAATTGGATGCGGAATCTGCAGAAATTCGGACTTATCTTTCTGGAGGTACCCTTTCTGCAGAGGGGCTGGAGAATGGATGGGCTTTAGTATGTGCAGACGGATGGCCTGCCGGATGGGCAAAGGCCTCTTCGGGAATTCTTAAAAATCACTACCCAAAGGGGCTTCGCCAGGATTTATAAAAGAATGTCTGGCTTCTCCCTCTGGAAGAAAGCACTGCATATCATCAGGAACCGCAGCCGTAAAGGCCAGCGGTTCTTTTGTTATGGGATGAGAAAATTCCAGTTTCCAGGAATGGAGACTTTGTCTCTGGATTAGGCTAAAGTCCGGGTAATAGAGAAAATCACCCAGAAGCGGAAAGCCAAGGTACTTCATGTGAACGCGGATCTGATGGGTACGGCCTGTTTCCAGATGAAGCTTTACCAGGGAGGTATTGGAGGACGGATTGCTGTAGAGAACCTGGTAGTGGGTGACTGCCTGCTCTCCATGGATAAAGTCCACACACCGCTCAATGGTGGAGCCGTTTACTCTGGAAATCGGTGCGTTGATTACGCCGGATTCCGGTTCCGGCTTTCCCTGAACAGCAGCCAGATAGGTGCGCCGGATTTCTCTTCTTTTCATCATATCAGAAAGAAGGCAGGCGCTGAGACTGTGCTTGGCCAGAATCAAAAGACCAGTAGTATCCCGATCCAGGCGGTTTACAACGCGGAAGGTAAATGGAAGTCCATTCTGGTTAAAATACCAGGCCGCGCTGTTGGCGAGGGAGTTGTCATGGTTTCCCTGGGACGGATGGATTGGCATTCCTGCCGGCTTATTCAGGATCATCAGGTGTTCATCCTCATAAACAATAGGAAATGGAAGACATACTGGTTCAATATGAGGAGAATTCTTTTCCGGCGGAAGGGTAACGGTGAGCACCTGTCCTGGAGTTAGGATATAGGGAGTGCAGACCCGATATCCATCAACGGTAAGACCATCCGGAAGCGCTTTTAAGTCAATGATCAGCCGCCGGGAATATCCTTGAGAGAGAAGCAGGTCCTGTACGGTAATTCCTTCTTTCGGGAAGTCACTTTCCGTTTGTTTTTTCGAGTTCAGAAGAAACTCTGATTGGGATTTTGGGGATGCAGTGTAAGTAAATACCTGTCTCACGGCTGGTAAGGTTCTCCTTTCTGTTTCAGATGTTTTTTCTTGCTGACCGTATGATCCACGACCCGGTCCTTTTCCAGAAAGCTGGCACGCTTGATACTGTCTACACCGTATTTATCGCGTATAGAGTCTACGGCCTTTTCCAGAGCGTTCATCCGGCGGGATTGTTCTGTTTCAAACAGATTCATCTGATGAAAATCCGTTTCATCAATACGGCTGGTCCGAAGGCCAATCAGCCGGACTGGAGTAAAATCCCAGAATTCCTTCAGAAGCTGGCATGCCTTCTGGTAAATCATGGTAGTAGAATCCGTAGCATAGGGAAGCGTTGCCTGATGGGAATGGCTGTGGAATTGCCAGTCCTTTAGCTCTACACAGACGCAGCTACAGCGCACATGGCTTCCTCTCAGTCTTGCTCCTACCGTTTCGCTCAGTGCCAGAAGCACCTGACAGGCAGTGGGATAATCAGAAATATTCTGGGGCAGAGTAATACTGTTGCCATAGCCTTTGTTCAGTGGTTCTCGTTCTTCTACGGGAGAGTCATCTATTCCGTTAGCATATCGGTGGATCAGGGAGCCGTATTTGTCCCCCAGATGGGCTTTTAAAATCGAGCAGTCGCAGGAAGCAATATCTCCGATCGTATGAAGACCGATTTTTTCCATGCGCATGGCGGCTGAGCTTCCTACAAAAAACAGATTGCGCAGAGGAAGCGGCCACATTTTATCTGGTATTTCCGAGGGGAAAAGGGTGTGGGTTTTATCAGGCTTTTCAAAGTCAGAGGCCATTTTTGCCAGAAGCTTGTTGGGGGCAATGCCTACATTGACAGTAAAGCCAAGCTCCCTGTGTATCCGTTCCCGTATGCGATTGGCAGTCTCTGTAGGAGTGCCAAAAAGATGAATGGTTTCTGTCATATCGAGAAAGGCCTCGTCAATGCTGAATTTCTCAATGTCCGGGGTGTATTCCTCAAGAAGCTTTATCAGTTTTTCGGAGTATTCCAGGTAAAGGTCAAAGCGGGAAGGAACAATGGTCAGCTCTGGACATTTTTTCAGAGCTGACACCAGAGGCTCTGCTGTAGAAATTCCATACTGTTTGGCAGGAACTGATTTTGCCAGGACAATTCCATGGCGGGATTTGGCGTCTCCGCCAACTGCAGAGGGAATGGTTCGCAGATCAATCGCATGGGGATCCTTTGATAAACGATAGACAGACTCCCAGCTAAGAAAGGCGGAATTTACATCAATATGAAAAATAAGTCGCTGTCGTTCCATGAACAGGCCTCCTTTCGGCGTTTGAACCCTGGGGAATATCCCGCAGTTTCTTTGTCTATCATACCAGAATAATTAAAAAATTACCAGAATAGGATCAGGTAATGATAGGTTCTGGGTGAGACCATGGGAAAACGAAGCCGTGCTTATGGCTTAATGATAGGAATTACGGCCGGATTTGCCGTGTGGGGAAGTGTTGCTGTGCAGCCCTGCGCCATGTCCGGGGAAAATACGGAAAGAGAGGGGATAAAATGGGAGCGGAGTATAGAAACAGTCCAGGGCCAGGGGAAAGAGAAGCTTCGTCTTCATGCAGTGAGTGCGGTTTTGATGGACGGAGTCAGCGGCCGTATTCTCTATGGAAAAGAGGAGCAGAGTTTTCGCCCTATGGCCAGCACTACAAAAATTATGACCTGCATTCTGGCTCTGGAAAATGGGAATCCTGAGGATATCTGCCGGTTTTCTTCAAAGGCAGCCGCTCAGCCAAAGGTTCATTTGGGGGCACCGGCAGGTACGCAGTTTAGGCTTCAGGAGCTTTTGTATTCTCTGATGCTGGAGTCTCACAACGATTCTGCTGTGGCGATTGCAGAGCATATAGGCGGAAGTGTAGAGGGGTTTGCGTCCATGATGAATCAGAAGGCAAGAGACATTGGATGTAAAAACACCTGGTTTATTACACCGAATGGGCTGGATGCAGTCTGTGCAATGCCAGATGGAGGTGAGAAAAGCCACGGGACAACGGCAGCGGAGCTGGCAGCGATTCTCAGGTACTGTATTCGGGATTCTCCCAAAAAGGATGCGTTTCTGGAAATTACCAGAACATCCGGAAGAACCATTATAGACTGTTCTGGCCAATATTCTCGTTACTGCGGAAACCATAATGCGCTTCTGACTATGATGGAGGGGGCGTTGACCGGAAAAACAGGGTTTACGGGGGGAGCTGGATATTCTTATGTGGGAGCCTTGGAAAGTCAGGGAAGAACCTTTATTATAGCCCTTTTGGGAAGCGGATGGCCGCCCCATAAAGCTTACAAATGGGAAGATGCAAAAGCACTTTTGGAGTATGGAAAAGAGCATTACCATTACCGTGACGTATTTGAGCCGGAGGAGCCACGGACTGTGCTGGTAGAAGGGGGAAAAGAGCCAGAGCGCGTTCCTGTCAGCAGCCGTCTGAAGGAGGAACAGCGCCATTTAAAGCTTTTGGTGTCAGACTGGGATCAGGTGGAATGTGTCACAAGGCTTCCGGATATGCGAAAGGCTCCAGTCCGGTCCGGTGATGTGGCAGGATATCAGATATACCGGCTGAATGGAGAGGTGGCAGCGGTGTATCCTCTCTATATGGAAGCGTCAGTGGATGAATGGAAATTTTCTTCCTGTGTTCAAATGGTGTTAGAGTTTTTTGCCAAAAAACGATGAAAAAATCAAAAGTTAAAAAAATAACTTGAAATTTAGTGCAGGACATTATACAATTAAAATCGGCAGAAATTGGATTTACTAAGCGACCAGACGAGACTTTCCTGCTGTTTTTTGGCAGGATTTCGTCAAGTCGTGAAAATATTTCAAAATGGAGGATTGCAAAATGAGTAATTCAGCACAAACATCAGCAAGTAACAGAATTAATGCATTGCTTGATGAGAACAGTTTTGTTGAAGTCGGCGCTTATGTAACAGCAAGAAGCACAGACTTTAACATGACTGACAGGGAAACTCCCGCAGATGGTGTAGTAACCGGTTACGGTACCATTGAGGGATGCCTGGTGTATGTGTACAGCCAGGATGCGTCTGTACTGGGCGGTTCTATGGGTGAGATGCATGCAAAGAAGATTTCCAACATTTATTCCATGGCAGTGAAGATGGGAGCTCCGGTTATCGGACTCATTGACTGCGCCGGTTTAAGACTGCAGGAGGCAACCGATGCATTAAACGGCTTTGGCCAGATGTATTTAAGTCAGGCTATGGCTTCCGGCGTTGTTCCGCAGATTTCCGCAGTTTTTGGTACCTGCGGCGGCGGTATGGCAGTATCCTCTGCAATGGCAGATTTTGTGTTTATGGAGAGCAAAAAGGCAAAACTGTTTGTAAATTCTCCCAATGCAATTGATGGTAATCGAATTGAAAAATGTGACACCTCCTGTGCTGCTTTCCAGAGCGAAGAGGCAGGTCTGGCAGATTTTACCGGCAGTGAGGACGAGATCCTTTCTCGGATTCGTGAACTGGTTTCTATTCTGCCTGCAAACAATGAGGATGATATGTCCTACAGTGAGTGTGAGGATGATCTGAATCGTATTTGTTCTGATATTGAAAACTGTGTAGGTGCTACGGATTTGGCGCTTGCCCAGATTTCTGATGATAATTTCTTTATGGAAGTAAAGAAGGATTATGATCCGTCTATGGTTACTGGCTTTATCCGTCTGAACGGCATGACCGTAGGCTGTGTGGCAAATAGAACAGAGGTATACGGCGAAAATGGCGTGAAAGAAGGCGAGTATGACGCAGTTCTTTCTTATCGCGGCTGCGAGAAGGCAGAGAAGTTTGTTTCCTTCTGTGATGCTTTTAACATTCCGCTGCTGACTCTTGTAAATGTAAAGGGTTATAAGGCAAGCAAATGCACAGAGCGCCGGATTGCAAAGGCAGCAGGCCGTTTGACCTACGCATTTGCAGATGCAAGTGTTCCGAAGGTGACTGTAGTTGTAGGCGAAGCATACGGCAGCGCATATCTGACGATGAACAGCAAATCCATTGGCGCAGACCTGGTTTATGCATGGCCGAACGCTTCTATTGGAATGATGGATGCAGAGGCAGCTGCAAAGATTATGTATGCAGATGAGATTGCAAAGGCAGATGACAGCCTGGCTCTGATTGCAGAGAAGGCAGAAGCATACCGCCAGCTTCAGTCCAGTGCTGTGGCAGCTGCAAAGAGAGGTTATGTGGATGACATCATCGATGCGTGCGATACCAGAAAACGTGTGATTGCAGCCTTTGAGATGCTGTTTACCAAGAGAGAGGATCGTCCTGACAGAAAACATGGAACGGTTTAGAACGAGGTGACTGATATATGAAACAGTATATAAAGCGAGTATTGTTAGTGTTATGCATGACAGTCAGCCTCTTTTCCCTGTCCGCCTGCTCTGCCGGTACGGAAACCAAGGGGAAAGAGCTTGACCCCATGACAGCTATGGGCGTTTCTCAGAGTGCGGAAGGACTTCTGCAGAATATCGTAGCGCTTGACGAGGCTCAGGCACAGGAACTGGAAGCAACGCTTTTGGAAGACAAAGAGTACGGTCTTGCAGGCGGCGTTACCTCCTGGATGAGTGTAATGAAAGATACCGGCGCATTCGTAGGAGTGATTTCTTCCGACACTGTACTTTCCGAGGATGACGAATACGTCAGCACGGTTATGGCACAGTTTGAGAACCGCAACGCAGAATTCAAGATGTTTATGACTGAGGGTGATCAGGGACTGATGCCGACTTCTATCGCATTTACTCCAGAATATACTTTTGGAGAAAAGATGGAAAAGGCAGCAATGAATACCCTGCTGGGTATGGGAACTGTATTTATGGTTCTGATTTTCATCAGCCTGATTATTGCCGGAATGAAGTTTGTCAATATCTTCGAGGCAAAGATGAAGGCAAAACAGGAGGCAGCAGCACCGGCGGCTCCTGCACCGGTTGTGGAAGCGGTAGAGGCAGAAGAAGAGGAACTGGTTGACGATCTGGAACTGGTAGCAGTAATTACTGCAGCAATTGCAGCTGCTTCCAATTCTTCAACGGATGGCCTGGTAGTACGTTCCATCAAACGTGCGCCTGGCGCAAAATGGAAAAGAGCATAAGCATATTAGGAGGAATTTATCATGAAAAATTATACAATTACAGTTAATGGTAATGTTTATGAAGTAACCGTAGAGGAAGGCGTTTCCACCGGCGCAGCAGCAGCTCCCAAGGCAGCACCGAAAGCAGCTCCTAAGGCAGCACCGAAGGCAGCAGCACCGGCTGGAGCAGCTGGCGCTGTAAAAGTAAATGCCCCCATGCCGGGCAAGATCCTTGCAGTAAAGGCAACTGTGGGACAGGCAGTGAAGAAGGGTGATGCAATCATGGTTCTGGAAGCCATGAAGATGGAGAATGATATCGTAGCTCCTCAGGACGGCACCGTTGCAAGTCTGAATGCAGCAGTTGGCGATTCCGTAGAAGCCGGCGCAGTTCTTGCTACATTAAACTAACAGCTTGCAATTAACGGCAAGTTCCTTATGGAGGGATTAAAATGGATTATATTGGAACAACATTGGTTAATCTTCTTCAGCAGACAGCCTTTTGCAATCTTACGTATGGCAATTTCCTGATGATCGGCGTAGCGCTGGTATTTTTGTACCTGGCTATCCGAAAGGGATTTGAGCCGCTGCTTTTGGTGCCGATTGCATTTGGTATGCTGCTGGTGAATATCTATCCGGATATTATGGCAAAACCGGAGGATATGTCCAACGGTGTCGGCGGACTGCTTCATTATTTCTTCCTTCTGGACGAGTGGAGTATTCTTCCGTCTCTGATTTTCATGGGTGTTGGCGCAATGACGGACTTTGGTCCCCTGATTGCGAACCCCAAGAGCTTCCTTCTGGGAGCTGCTGCACAGTTCGGTATTTATGCAGCGTATTTTATGGCAATTGCATTTGGATTTAACGATAAGGCTGCAGCCGCTATTTCCATTATCGGCGGAGCAGACGGCCCGACCTCTATTTTCCTGGCAGGTAAGCTTGGACAGACTGAGTTTATGGGACCTATCGCAGTAGCTGCTTATTCTTACATGGCTCTGGTGCCCATTATCCAGCCGCCGATTATGAAGCTGCTTACTACAGAGCAGGAGCGTAAGATCCGTATGGATCAGCTTCGTCCTGTATCCAAACTGGAGAAGATCCTGTTCCCGATTATTGTTACCATTGTTGTATGTCTGATTCTGCCGACCACAGCTCCCCTTGTTGGTATGCTGATGCTGGGTAACCTGTTCCGTGAGAGCGGTGTTGTAAAGCAGCTGACAGAGACAGCAAGCAACGCACTGATGTACATCGTAGTTATCCTGCTGGGTACTTCTGTAGGCGCTTCCACCAGCGCAGAGGCATTCTTAAAGCCCACCACACTGCTGATCGTAGTTCTGGGTCTGATTGCATTTGCATTCGGTACAGCAGCCGGTGTAGTATTCGGTAAGATTATGTGCAAGGTAACCGGCGGTAAGGTAAATCCGCTGATTGGTTCAGCCGGTGTATCTGCAGTGCCTATGGCAGCCCGTGTATCTCAGAAGGTGGGAGCGGAGGCAGATCCTACCAACTTCCTGTTGATGCATGCCATGGGACCCAACGTAGCCGGTGTTATCGGTACGGCAGTAGCAGCTGGTACCTTCATGGCGATCTTTGGAATTTAACGATAGAATATTCAGGAGGTAAATTAAAATGGCAGAGATTCAGAAAAAGCCGGTTAAGATTGTAGAGACTGTTCTGCGTGATGCGCATCAGTCTTTAATCGCAACCAGAATGAGTACGGAACAGATGCTTCCTATCATTGATAAGATGGATCAGGTTGGTTATTATGCAGTAGAGTGCTGGGGCGGCGCTACCTTTGATGCTTCCCTTCGTTTCCTGAAAGAGGATCCGTGGGAGAGATTGAGAAAGCTGAGAGCTGGCTTTAAGAACACCAAGCTGCAGATGCTGTTCCGTGGACAGAACATTCTGGGATACAACCATTATGCGGATGATGTGGTAGAGTACTTTGTACAGAAATCCGTAGCAAACGGTATTGATATTATTCGTATTTTTGACTGCTTAAACGATCTGCGCAACCTGCAGACCGCTGTAAAAGCAGCAAAGAAGGAGAAAGCTCACGCTCAGATCGCTCTGTGCTATACCCTGGGTGAGGCTTATACCCTGGATTACTGGAAAGATATTGCAAAGAGAATCGAGAACATGGGCGCAGATTCTATCTGTATCAAGGATATGGCTGGTCTGCTGACTCCTTATGCAGCGCAGGAACTGGTTGGCGCACTGAAAGAGTCTACAGAGCTTCCGATTGATCTGCATACCCACTATACTTCCGGTGTTGCTTCCATGACATACTTAAAGGCAGTGGAGAACGGCTGTGATATTATTGACACCGCAATGTCTCCTCTGGCATTGGGCACCAGCCAGCCAGCAACTGAGGTTATGGTTGAGACCTTCAAAGGCACTCCCTATGATACTGGTCTGTCTCAGGACAAACTGGCAGAGATTGCCGAGTACTTTGCACCGATTCGGGAGGAATCCTTAAAGAGCGGTCTGCTGAATCCGAAGGTACTGGGGGTTAATATTAAGACTCTGCGGTATCAGGTACCGGGCGGTATGCTCTCTAACCTGGTAAACCAGCTGAAGGAAGCTGGCAAGGAGGATAAGTTCCAGGAGGTTCTGGAGGAGATCCCGAGAGTAAGAAAAGACTTCGGTGAGCCGCCGTTAGTTACTCCGTCCTCTCAGATTGTAGGTACACAGGCTGTTATGAACGTAATTTCTGGTGAGCGCTACAAGCTGGTTCCCAAGGAGTCCAAGAAGATCATGATGGGCGAATTCGGTCAGACTGTAACACCGGTAAATAAAGAAGTGCAGAAGAAGATCATTGGAGACGAGACTCCGATTACCTGCCGTCCGGCAGATCTGATTCCGCCGCAGCTTCCGCAGTTTGAAAAAGAATGTGCACAGTGGAAGCAGCAGGAAGAGGATGTTCTGTCCTATGCTCTGTTCCCGAAGGTAGCAGAGGAATTCTTTAAGTACAGAGAGGCACAGCAGACCAAGGTAGATGCTGCTGTTGCAGATACTGCAAATAAGGCTTATCCTGTATAAGCTGTCTTGAAAATAATGGAATCATTCCGCGCGCCGGAGCTTCTGTCATTGATTTGGCAGAAGCTCCGGCGTGTTTGTGCATCTTCTGCCGTTTGCATGTGGCGGCTGTCTGCGATGGGGCATCATCTTGGCCGGCTTTGCCGGACAAGATGCATCGGAGGAATCGTTATGCCATATTAAAAGTTTCTTACAAATTTCGCAGGATATCTGAACTTTGGTTTGATTTGGTTGACTATCCCAGTATTTGTCATTATAATAAGAAACATGTAAAATTCCGGATTTCTGCTCTTGGGCAGATGCGGAGCAGAATCTACCTTTTGAGGAGAATATACATGAAAAAACGATCATGGAAAAGAGGGCTGGCTGTAGCTATGGGAGTAATGCTGGGGGTTTCTCAGCCTGCTGGTACCGCTCTCAGAGCTTACCAGGCCTATGCCTATACAGAACGTTCGGCAAAGATCAGCGCGACTACGCTGAATGTCAGAAGCGGGCCAGGAACCTCCAATGCATCTGTAGCCAGGCTGAATAAAAATGCAGCTGTTACAGTCATTGGTGAGACAACGGGGAGCGACGGAAAACTATGGTATCAGATCCGCTTTACAGGCGCAAGCGGTCAGACGACGACAGGATATGTGCTGGGAACCTATGTGAGCTTCCCCACGGCCTACAGTCACGATGGAGATTTTGAAGCCAGTCTGAATGCTCAGGGATTTCCAGAGTCCTACAAAAACAGTCTGAGACAGCTTCATGCAAAATATCCTCAGTGGAGATTTGAGGCACAGCAGACAGGTCTGGACTGGAACACAGTGATTCAGAATGAGTCGGTTCTGGGACGGAATCTGGTACATACCGGCAGTATTTCTTCCTATAAGTCACTGGCAGAGGGGGCTTACAACTGGGACAATGGAGTGTGGACCGGTTTTGATGGAAGCACGTGGGTAGCTGCTTCAGAGGATATTCTGCGTTTTTATATGGATCCGCGGAATTTCCTGGATGAGGCTTATATTTTTCAGTTTATGTCACAAAAATACGATCCGGCGGTTCATACAAGAGAAGGCCTGGAGTCTATGCTGAAGGGCAGTTTTATGGAAAACGGCCAGATTGGAGCAGGAAACTCCGGCAGCAGTTCCGCTGGCCCTGGAGGCAGCAGCTCTGGGGGAAGCAATACCGGCGGAAGTCCGGTAGTAGGTCCTGGTGTTTCCGGAGGCAGTTCTTCTGTACCGGGCGGACAGAGCGCAGTGATTGTAGGACCGGGAGCGGGGAACGGTTCTTCCGGAACCTCTTCCCAGCCGTCAGGCAATGCCGGTTCTCAGGCGCCATCAGGTACATCGGATTCAGAGGTGCGGTTTGAGGGACCTCACGCATCTGTCAGCAGGCATGATGCTGCTTTTGTAGCAGCCAATGTTATTACAGCGGGAGGCCCTGGCGGTTCTTCTGGGGGAAGTTCCTCTCCAGGTGCAGCTGCTCCCGGCGGAGTTACCTCTGGAGGAGGAAACAGCTCAGGCGCTACGGTCAGCTATGTAGATGCTATTATGAATGCTGCATCTGCATCTGGCGTGAATCCCTATGTGATTGCAGCTATGATTATTCAGGAACAGGGACGTGATGGCCGCGGAAATTCGATTTCCGGAAATTATGCAGGATATACGGGTGTTTACAATTATTTTAATGTAGGAGCCTATGCATCTGACGGAATGGGAGCAGTGGAGCGCGGACTCTGGTACGCCTCTCAGTCAGGAACCTACGGCCGGCCGTGGAATTCTCCGGAAAGCTCGATTATAGGCGGTGCCCAGTTTTACGGAACAAATTATGTCAATGCAGGACAGGATACCCTTTATCTGAAAAAGTATAATGTTCAGGGAAGCAATATGTACAAGCATCAGTATATGACCAATGTAGATGGTGCAGCATCTGAAGGGTCTATTTTTGCTGAAGGATTTTCGGAACAGCTGAAAAATACAGCATTGACCTTTAAGATTCCTGTGTACACCAATATGCCGGAGTCACCTTGTGTGAAGCCGACGGTAGACGGAAGTCCCAACAACAAGCTGAAGGGCCTGGGAGCAGAGGGCTTTATACTGACGCCTACTTTTGACAAGGATACCCTTTCTTACGATCTGATTGTAGATCACTCGGTATCCAGTGTAAATTTAAGTGCAGTAACTATTGATTCCAAGGCGGTTGTCAGCGGAGCGGGAACCATTCAGCTGCAGAGCGGAAATAACGAGATTTCTGTTGTTGTGCGTGCAGAGAATGGCACAGAGCGGACTTATACTATTCATGTAGTACGTCAGACCAACGGCCCAACCTATAATGCTGGACTGGGAAGCGGGGTTACCGTTACTCCAGGAAACGGCAGTACAGGCAGCTCGGTTCAGAATGGCGGTTCAGCCAGCGGCCCGGGAATTTCCAACTCAGGTCCTGGAATTTCAAACGGCGGTTCTGGCAGTATGGGCGGAAACCAGCCTGGATTTTCTGCTCCGGGAAGTACAGTGGGCGCAGCACCGGGTGGACAGAGCGCAGTGATTGTTGCTCCGGGAAATTGACGGCGAATCAGCCCTCAGATGCCCCGTCCTGAACAGTTATAATAAAAACAGAAGCAGCCAGGGGACAGCAGAAAGTTCCTGCTGCTTCAGAAAAGAATACGGGAGGAAGTATGTACAACAAAATGAAACAGTTTTGTCTGCGGACGGCAGCCGTAATGATGCTGGTTTTTGCACTGTCATTCCAAAGCTTTGCAGCAAGTGCGAAAATTGCATTTTCGGATCCGTCAACTCAGGCAGGCAGTGAATTTGATGTAAGAATGAAGTTTACATCTACCAGTGGAGATACCCTGGGGAATACCGATGTGATGCTGGCTTATGATGCCACAGCCCTGGAATTTCTGGGAGGTTCAGACAATGCCAGCGGCGGTTCCGGAGCAATCCGTGTAACCAGCGGTATGGAAGGAAAAACGGAAATTGTAACAAATCTGAAATTCCGTGCATTAAAAGCTGGAACCACACAGATTACCGTATCCTCCTGGGAAGGCTACGATGCAGATGGACAGACTCTGACTATGGATAAGCAGGGCAGCTCCACCATTCAGATTGCAGCTGGTGAGCAGACCTATTCCAGTGATGCGGCTCTGCAGTCCCTGCAGATTTCACCAGGAACTCTGGAGCCGGCATTCAGCCCGGAGGTGGAAAATTACACAGCAACCGTTGGTCTGGATACAGAGAGACTGACAGTGGGAGCGATTGCAAACAGCGATAAGGCAGTGGTTTCTGTAGAAGGTGCAGAGGGTCTGCAGCCTGGAGAGAACACCGTGATCTGTCGGGTAACTGCAGAGGACGGCACTACCGTCAGAACCTATACGGTTGTTGTCAACAAGGCAGAGGGCGGAGAAAATATGGAAACCAACGCCGGCGACACAGAACAGACGGTAACACCGGCAGATGTTCTGGTACACTTAGAGGCAGGAAGAACACCGGCAAGTATTGGAATCACTGCAATTCCATCTGATGCCAAGATTCCGGCCGGTATGGTAGAGCGTGATCTGATCATCGGTGAGGCTACGGTAAAGGGCTGGATTCCCAGTGTGGAAGGAAAAGAACAGGATCCGGATTACTGCATTTTCTATGGTATTGATGCAGATGGAGAAGCCGGCTTCTATCGTTATGATACAAAGAATAAGACCATTCAGAAGTATTTCGAATATGAAAACAGCGGAGAGATGGATCCGGAATACATTGAACTGGCAACCAGATACAATGAGCTGACAGATGATTACAGCACTATGCTGTACATTGCTATTGGCGCTTCGGCAGCGGCAGCAGTTCTTCTGCTCATCCTGATTGTGGTTCTTGTAAAGCGCTCCCGTTCCGGTCATGGCGGCATGGATCAGGAAAAGGAAATCCCGGATAGGTCTGGTTCTTCCAGAAACAGCCGTGGTTCTGAGAAACAGCTGTCTGACGAAGAACGGTATATGATGGGCGAAGAGGATCATGAGGAAGAGGATTTCCGGGCTTCTTCATCGGAAGCAGCAGCCTCCAGAGAGGAGGACAGATACCTTCCCGACGAAAGTGAACTGGAAATGGTAGATCTGGAGTTTGACGATCCCCTTGACGATGCTGTAGGCGATGTAGAAAAGGCGATATCCAGAAATCTGGCCCGCGAAGCAGCAGAAGAAGAAAGCTCTTCTGTAAAAGCCTACAAACAGCCAATGCATCCTTCTGAAATGGAAGAACAGGAAAAGGAAGATGATTTTGAGGAATTTGATTTAGACAAGGATTGATAAGGGCGATGTCAGGCTCCCGAAAAAGGGAGTCTGGCATTTCCTATTTCAAAAATAAGTAACGATTCGGGATATCTAGTCCGTTAGAAAGAAATAATCGACAGATCCTGAACGATTACGAAAAAAATAAGAATTGGGGGAACAACAATGAACAAAAAAAGACTGGGTATTTTGGGAAGCGGATATTTATCCGGTATTGTAGTGGATGCCTGGAAGCAGGGGCTTCTGGAAGACTACGAAATCGTAGGTGTTATGGGAAGAACTCCTGAGACAGTTTCTGAAATGGCAAAAAAAGCCGGATGTGTGGCTTGTCTCACTCTGGACGAGCTTCTGGCTCAGAAGCCGGACTATATTGCAGAGGCGGCTTCCGTACAGATGGTAAAGGATTCGGCAGAAAAGATTCTCTCTTCTGGAAGCAGTATGATTGTGCTTTCCATTGGGGCTTTTGCTGATCAGGAATTTTATGAGAAAGCCCAGAAGACTGCAAAGGAAAACGGCACAAGAATCTATATTGCATCCGGAGCAGTCGGCGGTTTTGATGTACTGCGCACAGTATCCCTGATGGGACAGGCTACGGCAGGAATTGAGACCAGAAAGGGGCCGGCTTCTCTGAGAAATACACCGCTGTTTGAGGAACATCTGATGACAGACACAGAGGAGACCCATGTATTTTCTGGAAATGCCCGGGAAGCAATCGGACTTCTGCCTACGAAGGTCAATGTAGCGGTAGCTTCTTCTCTGGCTACAGTAGGCCCTGAGAACACCAGTGTTAATATTACCAGTGTACCTGGCTTTGTGGGTGATGATCATAAGATTACGGCAGAAATTGATGGTGTAAAGGCTGTGGTAGATATTTATTCCAGTACCAGTGCCATTGCTGGATGGAGCGTAGTTGCAGTTCTGAGAAATATCGTCTCTCCGGTTGTATTTTAGGAATAGCAGCTGAAGAAGAGCGTAAGAAAAGCGGGTAAGGAGGAAAATATGTTTCAAAAGCTGGTAGCAATCGAACCGGTCAGCCTGGTGGAAGAGGCTGAGAAAAAACTGTATGATTATGCAAAGGAGGTTGTCCTGTTTACAGATATTCCAGGTGATGACGAAGAGATTATCCGTCGTATTGGTGATGCAGATGCAGTGTTGGTAAGTTATACCTCCAGAATTAACAGCTATGTGATGGAGCGCTGTCCCAATATCAAATATGTAGGCATGTGCTGCAGTCTGTACTCTGAGGAAAGTGCCAATGTAGATATTGCTTATGCGAGAGCACACGGAATTCAGGTTCTGGGAATTCGCGACTATGGAGATCGCGGTGTTGTAGAGTTTGTGCTTTGTGAGCTGGTTCGTCTGCTGCATGGATACGATCGTCCCATGTGGAAGGAACTGCCGGAGGAAATTACTGGATTGAAGGTAGGAATTGTAGGAATCGGCGTTTCTGGTGGAATGATCGCAGATGCCATGCAGTTTATGGGAGCAGAGGTATCTTATTACTCCCGGACCCGCAAGCCGGAGAGAGAGAATCAGGGAATGACCTACCGTCCACTGAACGAGCTTCTGGAATATTGCGATGTGGTTTTCACTTGTCTGAACAAGAATGTAATTCTTCTTGGAGAAGAGCAGTTTGCAGCCCTGGGCAGCCATAAAATTCTTTTCAATACCTCCATTGGACCTTCCCACGAGATTGAGTCTCTGAAGAAGTGGCTGGAGAAGGGAGAGAATTATTTTATCTGCGATACAGCAGGCGCTTTGGGAGATCCATCAGGGGAGCTTTTATCATCGCCTCAGGTTATCTGCCCCAATGCATCAGCAGGCCGCACCCGTCAGGCATTTATTCTTTTGAGTGAAAAGGTACTGGCAAATCTGGAGACGGCTGTAGGCTGAATCTAAGAAATAGGCAGAGTTGATGGTCATTCTGCATCGTTTAAGATGGATATGGAGTGAGCGGTGAAAGGAAATTCTGCAAAATTAAGTGCTTGACATATTTTCGGAGCGTGTTATAATCAAAATCAAGTATGAAGTTATTTCCATAATCAACGCGCAGATGAGACCAGTAACCTGAAAAAAGCGCACAGAGAGGGATGCAGATGGTGGAAGCATCCTGCAGAGATTTCAGGAGAAGACCAGCTCGGAGCGGTCCTTAATCGGATCCGGTGATTCCGTTATCGTCAGAATGAGAGGCTGAATTGCTTTTTCAGTAAAGCTGCAGACAGATTTGCAGTTAGAAAATGAGATTCAGCAAGCAGGGTGGAACCGCGAAGCATGAATAGAATGATCGTCCCTTGCCAGATGTCAAAAGACGTCTGGCAGGGGATTTTTTTATTTCATAGGAAATTGCATCCTATGAAATAAAAACGCTCCGCGAGGA